>RKMI01000043.1_pt1:0-95000 | contig 273117 bp, 259 predicted proteins | sample 2174191 | NCBI WGS metagenome assembly RKMI01 (sample SAMN10236717, study PRJNA505201) | synthetic metagenome | isolation source: mock community containing 12 organisms: Thioclava sp. ES.032, Psychrobacter... | place: USA: Walnut Creek | collected 2015-10-01
CCGAGCAGCGTGCGGTCTCGTAAATGTCCGAGATGAGGGCAGTTTTGGAGACCTTGCGCCCGACCACCTGCCAGGCCGCGGCAATGAAGGCCTCCTTGTCCATCGCGGCGATCAGATGCGGCGACGGGAACATCTCGAGAAAGGCCAGGAACCAGTCGCTGCGCGAGCTGCGGTGGAAGCGTGTCGCCTCAGGAAAGTAGAGCGGCAGGTAGTGACCCTGGATCCGGTGCCACAGTTCCGTCTTGGCTCGCGAGACGATCTCGTGCGTCTTCGACAATTCCTGAATGTCGTTGGTGCCGGCACGCAGAGGGTCCAGGAATATCTGGGTTGCCCCGATCTGCAGCATGTGAAGGATGACCTGGGCGTCCTTCGGATCGTTCTTGTCCCAGCTGTTGTGCAGGGCTTCACGGGTCCGCGCCATCGCGATCGATGAGACGAGCTTGAGATCGAACCCCGCGGCGCCAAGCCGATACATCAGCGCCCGATGATAGTTGCCGGTGGCCTCGAAGCCTATCTGCACCGGAGAGTTGTAATCTCCGAGCAAGGCAATCAGACGGTCGATATCGTCCACGGTGTTCGTGATGGTCAGTCGCCGCCGACGCCGCTTGCCAGGGGCGGCAATCAACACCTCGTGGCGGTGTTTGGAAATGTCGATGCCTACCAGAACACGGGCATCCGCAGTATGTTGAACCTTGGTCATAGCCGGTCTCCTCTGTGGTGTGGTTCCCAAAACCACTATAGAGACCCAAGCCCGGTTATGGCCGCCCGCTGCGCGATGGGAGGGCTCCGCGCGCGGCCATAACCTTCTAAAACAGCCGGCTTCCTGACGTGCTACGGCACGGAACTGACCTCGAATGCCATCCTGCGGTGGTGTTCCGAGCACCGGATCGAATGGCACTACATCGCGCCGGGCAAGCCGATGCAGAACGGTTTCGTGGAGAGTTTCAACGGCCGGATGCGCGACGAGCTACTCAACGAGACCATGTTTCGTAACCTGGCTCATGCGCGCGTCGTGATCGCCGCTTGGGCTGCCGACTACAACACCGAGCGTCCGCATTCGGCTTTGGACTACCAGACCCCGGCTGACTACGCGCGGGCCCTGACCACCGCAATCGCCCGCCCCGCTACGCGAGATGATAACTCCGCGCGTCGGGCGATTGCTCAACCTGCGCCGATCGGCGTAAACACCAACCGGGCTCCGGTCGTGGCTGGATGAAAGACCCATGGCAGGTCACTACGTGCTCACCAGCGTTAGGCAATCAGAAAGCACTCGTTTTGGTTCTCAACGAGGGGAACGCCTGTTCGCGCGTGCGATTGAAAGTGAGTGTTCCGTCTTGAGACCATCGCCAGTTCCTTTCCGATTGAAATGCCGGTTCGAAAAGTTGGATCAACCCATGTGTGCGGTGAAACCGGTCATTTTCTGTGATCCTTCCAAGAAGTCTCATGCTTGTGCGTAAAACAATCAATCAGGGCTTCTTGATCTAGGCATGCTGGAGCTTTCCCTTCCAGAGATCGTCAAATCGTCGCCGGTAGTCGCGGAGATTGATAGGCATGCAGTCTGTGGCGGGCGTTACGGAGCGTTACGTCTCAAGTATCGGACTGTAAAAGAGAACTGCACCAATGATCGGTTCCATCTGCTTCGGGAGTTTCTTCGGGACTCTCCGGGAGTTTCCGTCGATTTATGTCCCGCTTTGGCTTCTCCGTCAGCAAATCAGCCAAAAGCTTTTCTCCGCTATGAGGTTGGATTGTTTCTTTTAAAACAATGCCTTGCCGTCATGGGAGCTTGGAGCGGGTAGCGGGAATCGAACCCGCGCGTTCAGCTTGGGAAGCTGACAGGCTACCATTACATCATACCCGCATGGTGCGAGCGCAGAGGTATTCCAGCCGAAAGCCACGGTCAAGAGGGATCGCGCGCGTCCTCGGGCCCGCTCACAAAAAAGCGCCCGGCGAGGAGGACCTCACCGGACGCCAGGCGCCGCGCAAAATTATGGGAGACGAGGCGCGGGGTCGATTTACATCTTCGGCTGAAGCACGGTGTCGATCACGTGGACCATGCCGTTCTTCTGCTTCACATCGGCGGTCTGAACCGTCGCGACATCGCCCTTCGGGTCCTTCAGCATCACCATGCCGTCCTTGACCATCGCGGTCAGATCACAGCCGCCGAGCGTCTTAATCGTCGCCATGCCGTTGCCCTTCTGGACGGTCGCCATGATGTTCTCGGCGGTGATCACGCCCTTGGCGACGTGGCAGGTCAGGATATGCGTCAGCATCTCCTTGTTCTCCGGCTTCACCAGAGTATCGACGGTGCCTGCGGGCAGCTTGTCGAAGGCCGCGTTGGTCGGCGCGAAGACGGTGAACGGGCCGGGGCCTGCCAGCGTGTCGACGAGGCCCGCCGCTTTCACCGCCGCGACCAGCGTGGTCAGGTTCGGCGCAGCCGAGGCGTTCGCCGCGATCGGCTTGCTCTCATACATTTTCGCGCCACCGACCATCGGGTTCGCCAGCGCGGGCAGGGCGAGGCCCAGCGTTGCAGCTGCGGTGAGCGATGCGGCGAATGCGCGGAATTTCATGGACATAGGTTTTCCTTCCCTGTTGAGCGACGGTTGTCCCCGCCAAAGCACAAGGGTTACGGCGCGCCGGGGGCGAGTCGATCACTTATGTCTTATCACGAAACCGTGTGCAGCCTGATCCGGCCCGAAATCGGGCCGCTCGCAGCGCCTCGAGGCGAGGCCCGAAAGCCCGCCTCAGCCGCGCCGACGGCGCCTGCGCCCGCCATCCTCGCCCGATCCGCCGGTGTTGAAGCTGACCTCCGGGAGCGGCGCGATCTTGCGCAGCTCGGGGAAGGGGGCGGTGGCGTGCGGCAGGGCGTTCGCGGCCACGAAATGCTCCTGAAAACGCGGTTCGATCGCGGTCTCGACCTTGGTGATCTGATGCACCTGCGCCTCGATCGCGCGCCGCGCCTTCACCGAACATAGCGCCATATGCGCCCCGGTGCCCGCCGCGTTGCCCGCCGAGGTGACGTGACCCAGCGGCGCATCCGGGATCATCCCCAGCACCATCGCGTGCTTGGGCGAGATATGCGCGCCGAACGCACCAGCCAGCACCACGCGGTCGACCGTGTCCACGCCCATCTCGTCCATCAAGAGGCGCGCGCCCGCATAGAGCGCGGATTTCGCCAACTGGATCGCGCGGATGTCGCCTTGGGTGACGGTGATGCGCGGGCCGTCCTCGCCGCCGTCATAGATCACGTATTCATGGGTGCGCCCGTTCGGCTCGCAGCGCGGCGTGCCGACCTGCTCGGCCGAGCCGATCAGCCCCGAGGTGTCCACGATCCCGGCCATCCGCATCTCGGCCACGGCCTCGATGATGCCCGAGCCGCAGATGCCGGTGATGCGCGGCGTGCCGAATTCGGGATCGGTCGACCAGTGCTCGTTGCCGATGATCTTGAAGCGCGGCTCCTTGGTCGCGGGGTCGATCTCGATGCGCTCGATGGCGCCGGGAGCGGCGCGCTGGCCGCTGGAAATCTGCGCGCCCTCGAAGGCGGGGCCGGTGGGTGAAGAACAGGCCAGAACCCGTTGTTTATTCCCGAGAATGATCTCGGCATTGGTGCCGACATCGACGATCAGCGACAGGTCGTCGCGCTTCTGCGGAGCCTCCGACAGCGCCACCGCCGCCGCATCCGCGCCGACGTGGCCCGCGATCAGCGGCAGGATGTAGGCCCGCGCGCCGGGGCTGGCCTCGATGCCGATCTCGCGCGCCGCGAATTCGAGGCTCTCCGAGGTCGCCAGCGCAAAGGGCGCCTGACCCAGCTCCACCGGGTCGATGCCCAGCAGCAGGTGGTGCATCACCGGGTTACAGACCACGACCGCCTCGACGATCTCGCCGGTCTCGACCTTCGCCTCTTCCGCCAGCTGCCGCGCCAGATCGCCCATCGCGTCCTGCACCGCGTTGGTCATTTCCTGATCGCCGCCGGGGTTCATCATCACGTAGGAGACCCGGCTCATCAGGTCTTCGCCAAAGCGGATCTGCGGGTTCATCACGCCCGCGCTCGCCAGCACCCGCCCGTCATCGAGCGCGACCAGATGCCCCGCGATGGTGGTCGAGCCGAGGTCGATCGCCAGCCCGTAAAGCGGCACCTCGCGCACGCCGGGGAAGACCCCCGTCACGCGCGGCCCGTCGCCCGCATCGTGGATCGCGACCGTGACCTTCCAGTCGGCCTTGCGCAGCGCGGGCTGTAGCATCCGCAGCACATCAAGATCGGCGCGCACGCCCTTGATCTGCCATTGCTTTTCCAGCGCCTGCGAGAGCCGCTGCAGATCGCCCTCGGGGCGGTGCATATCCGGCTCCGCGACTTCGACATAGACGGGCCGCGTCGCCGGATCCATCTCCATCACGCGCTCTGAGGCCGCCTTGCGCACGACCTGTTTGTGCACCTGACTTTCGGGCGGCACGTCGATCACCACGTCGTCGCGGATCTCGGTCTGGCAGCCCAGACGCCGCCCCGGCTTCAACCCGCGAATCCGGTCATAGCGCTCCTCGACCGCGTTGAGCGGGCTGACCGCGTCCGGCTCCACATGCAGGCCGAGTTTCGGGAAATCCCCGAAGGAGGGCGTGCATTGGCATTTCGAGCACACGCCGCGCCCGCCACAGACGGAATCGAGATCGACCCCCAGCTTGCGCGCCGCCGCGAGCACCCTTGTGCCACGCGCCACGCGCCCCCGCTTTCCAGAGGGGGTAAAGATCACCTGCACGTCGTCGGCCATATCGCGCTCCCGTTTTCCTTGCCCCCGTTCTAGGGCCCAAGTCGGGCAGAGCAAAGCCCGCAACCGACGCGCCTGCATGAGAAATCGTCATCATCATCATGCAGCCGATGCGCGCCGCCCATTGCTCTCGCGGGCGCCGCGTTCTATCTAATCGGGCCATGAAGATACTCTTTCTAGGCGATGTGATGGGCCGCGCGGGCCGCGCCGCGATCACCGAAACCCTGCCGAAACTTCGCGAGGAGTGGCGCCTCGATTTTGTCGTGGTCAACGGCGAGAACGCTTCGGGCGGCATGGGGCTGACCGGCGATCACGCGAAGCTTCTGCTGGATGCGGGCGCGGATGTGGTGACGCTGGGCGATCACGCCTTCGATCAGAAGGACATGCTGCGCTTCATCGAGAGCGAGCCGCGCATCATCCGTCCCGTGAACTTCGCCAAGGAAGCGCCGGGCAAGGGCGCGCGGGTGTTTCAGGACCGGCGCGGGCGCAAGGTGCTGGTGGCGCAGGTGCTGGGCAATGTGTTCATGAAACGCGCCTTCGACGATCCTTTTTCGGCCATCGAGGCGGAACTGAAACGCTACCCGCTGGGCGGGGCGGTGCAGGCGGCGCTCGTGGATGTCCATTGCGAGGCGACGTCCGAAAAAATGGCGATGGGCCATTGGTGCGACGGGCGCGCGAGCGTCGTCGTGGGCACCCATACCCATGTGCCCACGGGCGATGCGCAGATTCTCGAGAAGGGCACCGCTTACCTGTCCGATGCGGGCATGTGCGGCGATTACGATTCCGTCATCGGCATGGCGAAGGCCGAGCCGATGCGCCGTTTCGTGACCGGCATGTCGAAGGAGCGCTTCTCGCCCGCCCGCGGTCCGGTGACGCTATGCGGCTTTTATGTCGAGACCGATGACAAGACCGGGCGCGCCACCCGCTGCGAGGCTGTGCGCACCGGCGGCAGGCTCTCGCAATCGGGGCCGCTCTGAGCGCGGCGCCGGTTCTTCTCTGCCCGAAGCTTATGCGTTTGCCTGCAAATTTCCTCTGCAGCGATCAGAGCGCGCTTGCTCGTGCAACACGTGTCGATAGTATCGGGCCGATGCGCTTACGCGAGAACCTTACATGATCCAACTGCCCCTGACCGGCACCGAGACGGCAATCGCGGCCATGCTGGTCGTGGGTTGGATGTTCGTCATGTTCGTCCGCGAGACATGGCCGCCAGAGGTCACCGCCATGGCGGGCGCGGCCCTGATGCTGATCTTCGGCTTCGTGCCCTACGAGAACGCAGCCGCGATTCTGTCGAACCCCGCGCCCTGGACCATCGCCTTCATGTTCCTGATCGTCGGCGCTCTGGTGCGGACCGGGGCGCTCGACGCGATGACGCGCTATGCGGAATCGCGGATCGACCAGAACCCGAAGCTGACCGTGCTGTTGATGTTCGGCGTCACGATGTTCGCGAGCGCGGTGATGAACAACACGCCGGTCGTCGCGGTGATGATCCCGGTCTTCATTCAGGTCGCGCGCAAGCTGAACCTGTCGCCCTCGCGGCTTCTGATGCCGCTGAGCTACGTCACCGTGATGGGCGGTATGATCACCCTGATCGGCACCTCGACCAACATTCTCGTCGATGGCGTGGTGCGGGGGCGGGGCATGGAGCCCTTCACCATTTTCGAGATCGCGCCTCTGGGCTTCGCGATCTGTCTTGTCGGCGGGACCTTCCTCGCGATCTTCGCGCCGAAGCTGATCCCCGAGCGGCAATCGCTCTCCTTCATGCTCGGCGACCGTCCGAAGATGAAATATTTCACCGAGGTCGCGATCCCCGAGGAAAGCGGGCTGATCGGCGAGTCGGTGCTCGAGACCGACACGTTCAAGCGCGAGGGCGTGCGGGTGATCGACGTGCTGCGCGGCGATGCCTCGCTGCGCCGGGACCTCGCCTCGGTCGAGCTGATGGCAGGCGACCGCGTCGTGCTGCGCTCCGAGATGGAAGAGCTTCTCGGGATGCAGAAGAACCGCGACCTGCGCATGGTCGACAAGCTGTCCTCGGTGCAGACCGAGACGGTGGAAGTGCTGATCTCGCCCGGCTGCCGGATGATCGGGCAGCGTCTGGGCGACATGCGCCTGCGCCGCCGCTACGGTGTCTACACGCTGGCCGCGCATCGCCGGAACCAGAATATCGGGCGCCAGCTCGACGATCTGATCGTGGTGGTGGGCGATACGCTGCTGCTCGAAGGCGCGCCCGAGGATATCGCGCGTCTGGCCGCCGATATGGACCTCGTGGACGTGTCGAAACCGCAGGCGCGCGCCTATCGCCGCTCGCATCTGCCGCTCGCGATGGGCGCGCTCGGCGCGGTGGTGATCTTCGCAGCCCTTGGCGTGGCCCCGATCCTCGCGCTGGCGATGGTGGCGGTGGCGGGCATTCTCGTGACGCGCTGCATCGACACCGACGAGGCCTTCACCTTCATCGAGGGCCGCCTGCTTGCGCTGATCTTCGCGATGCTCGTCGTGGGGGCAGGGCTGGAGCATTCCGGCGCGGTCCAGCTGATCGTCTCGGGCGTGGCGCCCTTCCTGAAGATGCTGCCGCCGCAACTCGCGCTGATCGTGGTCTATTTCCTCGGCCTGATCATGACCGAGTTGCTGTCGAACAACGCGGTGGCGGTGATCTACACCCCGATTGCGATCTCGCTGGCCGCGGCGCTGGGGCTAGATCCGCGGCCCTTCGCGGTGGCGGTGATGTTCTCGGCCTCGGTGGCCTTCGCGACGCCGATCGGCTATCAGACTCACATGATGATCTATGGCCCCGGCGGCTATAAGTTCACCGATTTCCTGCGCGTCGGCATCCCGATGGATATCGTGACCGGGTTGACCGCCTGCCTGCTGATCCCGCTGATCTGGCCCTTCTGAGGAGGTTCCCCCATGCGCTTTGCCGCCCGTCTCGCCACCCTGTCGCTTCTCGCACCGCTCGCGCTCGCCGCCTGTGTGCCGGGGCAGGGCACCCGCGCGCCCTCCTGGCCCGACCGGGTGACCTTTCAGGGCACCGTGATGCGTGTCTCCTTCATCGACGGCACGGTCTGCCGCGCGAATATCTCGGGCCAGTATACCGGCGATCTGGCCGGGTGCCCGCATCCGATGCGCTATCAGGTGACCCGGTTCGAGCCGAGCTATCTCGGCGGTGTCGGGGTCGGCAATATTTTCCAGCCCTATGCCGAGGTCACGCTGAAGGACGCGCAAGGCCGCCGCTGGAGCTTCAAGACGCCCGAGCCGATCCTCTCGCGAAGCCAGCCCGACGGGGTCCTCAAGCTGCCGCATTGATCGGCACCGGCGGGCGCCCGGCACCGCCCGTCACCCATCTATCTTGAATCATCCCCCCGTTGCGCACTATACGGAGGCGATTTCGCGACTATTCCGAACGGAGATACCCATGGCAGGCCACTCAAAATGGGCCAACATCCAGCACCGCAAGGGCAAGCAGGATGCGGCGCGCTCGAAGATGTTTTCCAAGCTCTCGAAGGAGATCACGGTCGCCGCCAAGATGGGCGACCCCGATCCCGAGAAGAACCCGCGCCTGCGCCTCGCCGTGAAAGCGGCCAAGTCCCAGTCGATGCCGAAAGACGTGATCGACCGCGCGATCAAGAAATCGCAGGCGGGCGACGGCGATGACTACACCGAGATCCGCTACGAGGGCTACGGCCCCGAGGGCATCGCGGTGATCGTCGAGGCGATGACCGACAACCTCAACCGCACTGCGTCGAACGTGCGCTCCACCTTCACCAAGAACGGCGGCAATCTGGGGACCACCGGCTCGGTGTCCTTCATGTTCGACCGGATGGGCGAGATCATCTATCCCGCCTCCGTGGGCGACGCCGAGACCGTGCTGATGGCCGCCATCGAGGCGGGTGCCGAAGACGTCGAGAGCGACGACGAAGGCCACTGGATCTACTGCGCGATGGAAGACCTCTCGGATGTCTCCGACGCGCTCGAGAAGGAGCTGGGCGAGGCCGAGGAAGCCAAGCTGATCTGGAAGCCCCAGAACCGCACCGAGGTCGATCTGGAGACCGCCCAGAAGCTGATGAAGCTGATCGACACGCTCGAAGACGATGACGACGTGCAATCCGTCACCGCCAATTTCGACGTGCCCGAAGAGGTCGCAGCCCAACTGTAAGGCCCAATGCCCTGAAAACCGTCAAAAGCGCCCTCCGGGGCGCTTTTTTATGTCAGAGTTCGCCAGGCATCTAAGAAACTCTCATAGTCCATGCGTAGTCTCAGATGCTGGACGCGGGAAAAACGCTTGAACGCGGTATCCTCGCATTCTGACTTTGCCCCGAGTGAGTTGCGCAAGAATTCCAAGGCATTCATCGCTCCGGTCAAGCGGTCTCCGTAGACTGGTTCATGATGGGCAACGCGGTTGCGCGTCGCGTAAACATTTTCGAGAGATTTTGACACTTTTGATCGTTTCAGCTTCTTGTTCGGAAAAACTCTCTTAAGCGATTGTTTCCAAAGCGTTTGGTCATATTCATGTGAGAACAAACGCTTCCAAAAAAAGAATGTCGTTTGTGATATGGCTTGACCATGGGATACAACAAACATCGCTTGCCGACGTTTCACCTTTCGGTCGTGGCTCCACCCGTTCCCTTCACCCGGAGCAAGAGCGAGCGCATCCATGAGGCCTTTTTCTTTATGGCTTAGCTTCGCGTATGCGGCTTTTTGCGCTTGGTTCACTGCTCTTCTTGCCGCTTTTTCCTCCGTATCCTTCAGAGGAACGGACTTTTTTCCTGAGACAAGCCATGCTTCGTCACCGAATTGATCGATCAAGCAGTGGTTCGCCGTGTTTCTCAAAGAGAGTTCGAATAGCGCTATCATTGACATGAGCGATGATCCGAGCTGCAAAGTATGATTGTGGAGCGCCACGGCGCGCTCTCTGCGATCAGTATGCAGCTCATAGGTACGTAAGCGCTCGACAGAGATGAAATCAGTCTCGTCCATTTCCTGCAAATATCCTCTTGAAAATCGTGTTGGGTGTTGGCATGTAGATAGGCGAAAGGCTGGGGAACTGGTCGGCAGCTCCACCTCGGTGGTGACGGACCCCCCGCCTATTGAACAAAAGCTCGCCGTTAAGGCGAGCTTTTTTGTTATTTGCCCCCCGGTTTACATTCCGGCCCAGAACCCCCACTTTGTCGCGTGACGCTCCGAGCACCCGCGTAACCCCGTGGCCTCGGCAAATTCATCTCCCCCCGAAAGGATATCACCATGACCCAGGCAAAGGCTGGCGACACCCTGCATCTTCATTACACCGGCAAGCTCGATGACGGCTCCGTCTTCGATAGCTCGGAAGGCCGTGACCCGCTGTCCTTCACGCTCGGTTCGGGCCAGATCATCCCCGGCCTCGACAAGGGCGTGACCGGCATGGAAGAGGGCGAAAAGCGCACCGTGCGCGTCGAGCCCGCAGAGGCCTATGGCGAGCATCACCCCGAGCGCATGCAGTCGGTCGACCGCGCGAACATCCCCGACGACATCCCGACCGAGCCGGGCACCCAGCTTCAGGTTCAGACCCAGGACGGTCAGACCGTGAACGTGACCGTCGCCGAGGCGAACGAGAAAGAACTCGTCCTCGACGCGAACCACCCGCTCGCCGGCAAGGCGCTGACCTTCGACGTGGAACTCGTCAAGATCGACGCGTAAGTCTGCACGCACCTGGCGTGTTTCAACGGCGGCTGTGCTTTCGAGGCGCAGCCGCCGTTCTCGTTTCACAAAGGCTTCGGGCGCATTGCGAAACCGTCGCGACGCCCCCGCTCACGGCTATTCGTTCGCGGCGCTACGTCACTTGGGAACCAAACCGTCTGCGCCCCCCTTTTCCCACCGACGTGTCTCTGTTACGCGGCGCGCTCCATCCCAGTGACACCACCTGAATCCCGAGAGAAGGAGCCGCCATGCGCATTTCGGTCGACGTTCAGATGCAATACCAGTTCCCGCAGCCGAATACGGTCGCGCTGGTGCTCGAAGCGGCGCAGGCTCCGGGGCAGGAGATCGTCAGCGCGTCGATGAATCTCGGCGATGCGAGCGTGGGCCGGATCGCGGGCGATTGCGGCGTGGGCGAGCGGATCTGGGCGCAGGTCGGCACGCAGATGATGCTGCATTATCAGGCGGTGATCGACATCACGCGTCCGGCGATCGACCTCACCCAGATGCGGGCGGCACAGCTGCACGAACTGCCCGCCGAGGCCGCGCCCTATATCCGGCCCTCGCGCTACGTGCAGTCGGACAAGTTCGTCTCCTTCGTGAGCAAGCGTTTCGGCGATTTGCAGGGCGGGGCGAAAGTCGCGGCAATCCGCGACTGGATCGAGAAGAACCTGTCTTACGTGCCCGGCGCGTCGGATAGCGACACCAACGTGCTCGAGACCTTCGCGGGCCGGGCAGGGGTCTGTCGCGATTATGCGCATCTGTTCTGCGCGATGGTGCGCGCGGCGCAGATCCCGGCGCGGATGGCCTCGGCCTACGGGCCGGATGTGTGGCCGCAGGATTTCCACGCCGTGGCCGAGGTCTGGCTCGATGGCGCGTGGCACCTCGTCGATGCGACCGGCATGTGCGGGGCCGAGAACATGGCGCTGATCGCGGTCGGTCGCGACGCCTATGATGTGGCCTTCATGGAATCGCAGGCGCCTGCCACTCTGATCAATCAGGGCGTCTCTGTAATCCGGGTCTGAGCGCGCGCCCTCAGGCTTTCAGCGGATAGCGATCGGCCTCCTCGAAGGCGTCGATCACCTTCGTCCCCGCCTTGAGCCGCGCGGAATGTTCCGCGCCCGCGGGGATGTTGTAGGTCTCGCCGGGGCGATAGACCCGGGTCTCGCCAGCGATGGTCAGCTCCGCCTCGCCTTCGATCACCGTGCCCCACTGGGCCTTATGCGTATGGGGCGGCAGGTCGAAATCGGTGAGGAAGTGCAGGAAGACCACCAGCCCTGCCTCCGAGCGGATCGCGTGGCTGCGCACCTGATCTTCGGGAAACGGCAGATCGAGGGCGGGGAAGGCCTGAATGAAATCGGGTAGCTCCATGGGCGTCTCTCCTCCTGACGGGCCTGCGGGACATGCGTCACTATGCGCGCCGCGCTGGTCGTGGGCAATGCGCGCGCTCAGGCCGGGGAGATGCTCTGACCGGAACGAGCCGCGCGCAACGTCCTGTTGCCAGCCCCTTACAACAAAACCGCTTTCGCGGCCTGCCGAAGCGCTTTGGTCAGCGGCGCGAGCGGCGCTTTCAGCCGCCTTGCGCTTTGCCAGTAGAGCGGCACGTCGATCGGCGCGGGGCCCAGCCTTTCCAGCGCGCCGCTTTCCAGATGCGCGCGCACCAGCGCCTCAGGGTTCAGCCCCCAGCCCATGCCGCGCAGACAGGCCTCCACGAAACCTTCGGTCGAGCCGATACGATGCGCGCGCAGCCCCATCGGCATGCCCGCGATCATCGAGGCCCAGCGGTCCTGCAGCCGATCCTTGGCGTTGAATTGCAGGGCAGGAGCCGCGCGCAAGGCGTGCCGGTCGATCCGGTCAGGGAAATGGCGCGCGACGAAGTCCGGGCTCGCCGTCGCGATATAGCGCAGCCGCCCGAGGCTCACGCTGTCGCAGCCCGCAATCGGCCCCGCGTCGGCGGTGATCGCGCCCGCGACCTCACCGCGGCGCAAGAGCCCCGCCGAATGGTCCTGATCGTCGATCACCAGATCGAACCGCACGCCCTCCACCTCGGCCAGCGCGGGCAGCACCCATGTCGCGAGACTGTCCGCATTCACCGCGATGCACAGAACCGGCGGGGTCTCGGAGGGCGCAAGCTCGGTCTCCAGAAGCGCCACCTCGCGCAGATGGGCGATCAGCCGCGCGCCATCCTCGGTCGCGCGGCAAGGCGTGGCGCGGATCACCAGAACCGCGCCCATCCGCTCCTCCAACTGGCGGATGCGCTGCGAGACGGCCGATTGCGACACCCCGAGCCGCGCGCTCGCGGCCTCGAAGCTTCCGGTCTCGATCACGGTGGCGAGTGCATCCAGCGCGGCATAGTCGAACATAAGTTTTACTTATACAGAGTTAGTTTAATTAAGTTGAACTTATACGCACGCCCCGGCACTGAGAAGCGTCTGTGAGCAGACTGGGGGTTAGGCGGATGGAATTGGTGGCATTCTGGGCGGGGCTGAGACTGGGGCTCGGGCTGATCGTGGCGATCGGCGCGCAAAACGCTTTCGTGCTGCGTCAGGGGCTGCGGCGCGAACATGTCTTCGCGGTGGCGCTGTTCTGCGCGCTTTCCGATGCGGTGCTGATCGCGCTTGGCGTGTCGGGCTTCGCCGCCGCCTCCACGGCGCTGCCATGGCTGCCGGAGACGCTGCGCTGGGGCGGTGTCGCTTTTCTCAGCTGGTATGCGATCCGCTCCGTATGGGCGGCGATCCGGGGCGGCGAGCATCTCGACCCGAGCGCAGGCAGCGCGCCGTCCCTGCGCGCCGTGCTGGTGACGGTGGCGGCCTTCACATGGGCGAACCCGCATGTCTGGCTCGATACGGTGGTGCTTCTGGGCGCGGTCTCGGCGCAGTTCGCTGGCGCGCGGATCAGCTTCGCCTCGGGCGCGATCGTGGCTTCGTTCGTGTTCTTCTTCGCGCTGGCCTATGGCGCGCGGCTTCTCGCGCCGCTTTTCGCCAAGGAGAGCGCGTGGCGCGTGCTCGATGCGCTGATCGCGGTGCTGATGGGCTCGATCGCCTGGAAGCTCGCGGCGGGCGGATTATAACCGACACAAAGCCGCCCCTTGCGCGCGGTGCCGAACCAGCGTCCAAGAGGGGTCATGACCGCGCAAGACAAACCCAACAAACCGCTGATCGGCATCCTGTGGATGCTCGCCACCACGGCCTGTTTCGTGATGGTGAACATCATCGTCCACTGGCTGGGCGATCAGGTGCCCGCCGCGCAATCGGCCTTCGTGCGCTTCCTGTGGGGGCTGATCTTCTTCGCCCCCGCGCTAACCCGCATCCTGCGCCAGAACTTCCCGCCTCAGGTCTGGGCGCTGTTCGGGCTGCGCGGGGCGCTGCATGCGGTGGCGGTGGGGCTGTGGTTCTTCGCGATGAGCAATATCCCGATCGCCGATGTCACCGCGATCAACTACCTCAATCCGATCGTGGTGACGGTGGGCGGCGCGCTCCTGCTGGGCGAGGGGCTGGCCTGGCGGCGCGTGACGGCGGTGGTCGTCGCGCTGATCGGGGCGCTGATCATCCTGCGCCCGGGGATGCGCGCGATCGAGCCGGGCCATCTCGCCCAGCTCGGCGCGGCGCTGTTCTTCGGCGGCGCCTATCTCGCGGCGAAGCGGCTGACCGATTACGTGCCCGCGGGCACGGTGGTCGCAATGATGACGCTGGTGGTGACTGTCGCGCTCGCCCCGGTGGCGATCTGGAAATGGGAGCCGATCACGCTGTCCGAGACGCTCTGGCTGGGCGCGGTGGCGGTATTCGCCACGGGCGGGCATTACTGCATGACGCGCGCCTTCGCCGCGGCGCCCGTGACGGTGACGCAGCCGGTGATCTTCCTGCAACTGGTCTGGGCCGCGATTGCGGGCTGGTCGATTTTCGGCGAGCGTCCCGACCCTTACGTGATCCTCGGCGGCGCGATCATCATCGCCGCGGTGAGCTACATGACCTTCCGCGAGGCGCAGCTCAAACGCCGGGTGACGCCGCCCGCACCGGCCACCAAGATCTGACAGCGCCGCGCTTTTTTGCAAATGTCGGATGCCTCCGGCGGGGATATTTGAGCCAAGCCGAAGGGGCGCGCGCGCCTTGGTTTCGGCTTGGTCAAAATATCCTCCGCGAAGCGTCCCTCAGCTCGCCTCGGCGCTGCGCTGGGGGTCGATGAGCCGCGTGATGACGCCCTCGCGGGTCACGACACGGCCATCGGTGAGCGGCACGGCAGGCTCGTAGCGCAGCCGCTCCATCACGTCGCGCACGGGCGCGTCGGCGGGCATCGGCGCGCCCGTGGCGTCGCCGGTGGGCGTGCCGACGGGATCGGCGATATCCTCGGCGGTCAGCACGCCGAGCGGGTTCATATGGGCCACGAAATCGGCCACATAGCCGTTCGCGGGCTTGGCGATGATGTCGCGTGCGGTGCCGCATTGCACGATCCGCCCGCCTTCCATCAGCGCGATCCGGTTGCCGATCTTGAACGCTTCATCGAGGTCGTGGCTGACGAAGATGATCGTGCGCTTGAGCTTGGTCTGCAGCTCCAGCAACTCGTCCTGCAGCTTGGTGCGGATCAGCGGGTCGAGCGCGGAGAAGGGCTCGTCCATCAGCAGGATCGGCGCGTCGGTCGCAAATGCTCGGGCGAGGCCCACGCGCTGCTGCATGCCGCCCGAGAGCTCGGCCACCTGACGCTCGGCCCAGTCCGAGAGGCCCACCAGTTCCAGCTGGGTGTCGACCTTCATGCGGCGTTCCGCCTTGCTCATGCCCGCGAGTTCGAGGCCGAGGCCGACATTCTCGCGCACGGTCCGCCAGGGCAGCAGGCCGAATTGCTGGAAGACCATCGCGATCTTGTTCAGGCGCATTTTGCGTAAGGTCGCGGGATCGGCATGGGTGACATCGACGAGGCTCTCCCCGTCATGCACCTCGACCTGACCGCGCACGACCGGGTTCAGCCCGTTCACCGCGCGCAGCAGCGTCGATTTGCCCGAGCCCGAGAGGCCCATCAGCACGAGGATCTCGCCTTCGGGCACCTCGACCGAGCAATCATGCACGCCCAGCACCTGATCGGTGCGCTCCTGAATCTCGGGGCGCGAGAGCCCTTCGTCCATCAAGGGCAGGGCCTCTTGCGGGCGGTCGCCGAAGACGATGGAGACATTGTCGAATTTGACGGCGGTTTTGGCTTTGGTCTGGGTCATTTCGAACCTCCGCGGCGCAGCATGCGGTCAAGGATGATGGCGACGACGACGATCACGAAGCCGGACTCGAAGCCGAGCGCCGTGTTCACGGTGTTGAGCGCGCGCACGACCGGCACGCCAAGCCCGTCCGCGCCCACCAGCGCAGCCACGACGACCATCGAGAGCGAGAGCATGATGGTCTGGTTCAGACCGGCCATGATCTGCGGCGTGGCGTAGGGCAGCTCGACCTTCCACAGAAGCTGGCTCTTGGTCGCGCCGAAGGATTGGGCGGCCTCGGTCAGCGTGTCCGGCGTCGAGGAGACGCCCAGATGGGTCAGGCGGATCGGCGCGGGCAGCACGAAGATCACGGTCGCGATCAGGCCCGGCACCATGCCGATGCCGAAGAAGACGATGGCCGGGATCAGGTAGACGAAGGCCGGGAGCGTCTGCATCAGGTCCAAGACCGGTTGCAGCACCGCGTAGAGGCGCGGGCGGTGGGCGGCGGCGATGCCGATCGGCACGCCGATCCCCATGCAGACCACGCAGGCGGCGATCACGAGGGTGAGGCTCTCGGTCGTCTCCTCCCAGTAGTTCTGGTTGAGAATGAAGAGGAAGCCCACGATCACCAGCAGCGAAATCTTCCAGCTACGTTGCAGCAGGTAGGCGATCACCGCGAAGGCGAGGATCACGAGAAGGGGCGGGGGGCCTTGCAGCACCCAGAGCGTTGCGTCGATCAGCGCCTTGAGCGCCACAGAAAGCGCGTCGAAGAGCGGTGAGGCGTGGTCCTGCAGCCAGTCGATCACGATCTTGGCCGTCTTGCCCACGGGGATTTTGGTTTCGGTCAACCAGTTCATAACTGTCCTTGCGAGTTGTTATTTCTGGCGCGTTTCGATGCGGTCGAAGGCAACTTGCGATTGCGCCTTGCCGGTTTCGGGGTCGAACTTGGTCACGCGCAGGACCAGCCCGGCCTTGGGGGAAAATTCCTTGAGGAAGGCGGTGCGCAGCTTGCCCATCGCGATCCGTTCGACGACCTGCCAGACATCGTAGCGGCACGCGCCGATCTGCACCGAGCCAGTGCCGCGATAGGCGTAGGAGATGGTGCCGCGATCCTTGGTCTCGCCGTCGACTTTCAGGCTCACCGGGCTGCGCCAGCTGCCCAGTTGCGGCAGCTGATCGAGCCGCGCGGGGTCGTCGTCATAGAGGAGCGCGAAGCTGCGCCCGTCCATTTCCTGCAGGCTCACCGCCAGCGGATGGTCGTAGCGCTCGCGCTTGGGCGGGCGGCCAAGCTCGGGATCGTCGACGCGGTAGGAGGTCAGCGTGCCGTTCTCGTAGCGATAGGCCTGCGCCATTTTCGGGGTGTTGCGGGTCAGTGTGACGCCTGCCGCGTGCAGAGCCTCGGCATCCGGGCAATCCGCGGCGCGCGCCGGGGTGAGGGGCGCGGCGATCATCCCCGCGAAGAGTAGGGCCGCGCCGGTGAGGGCGCGGACCGAGAGGACGCGGGGGCGGCGCCGGGTCATGCCCTGCCGCCCGCGCGAATATTTTGCCCAAAGGCTCACGAGTTCAGCGCTTTCTCGACCGCTGCTTGCGCGTCGCCGCCATCCTTCGTGGTCACGCCGTCGAGCCAGGCTTTCCACGCGTCGGGGTTGGCCTTGAGCCATGCTTTCGCGGCGTCCTTGGGATCATCGCCATCGTCGAGGATCTTGCCCATGATCTCGTTTTCCATCCCGAGGGTGAACTTCAGGTTCGAGACGAACTTGCCGGTGTTCGGGCATTCGTCGACATAGCCCGCGCGGACATTGGTCATGACCGTCGCGCCACCGTAATCGGGGCCGAAGAAGTCATCGCCGCCCGACAGGTAGGTGATGTCGAAGTTGGAGTTCATCGGGTGGGGCTCCCACGCGAGGAAGATGATCGGCTTGTCGGCCTTGTCGGCGCGCGCGACCTGCGCGAGCATGCCCTGCTCGGAGCTTTCCTTCAGATCGAAATCCTTCAGGCCGAAGGCGTCCTTGTCGATCATGTCGAGGATCAGCGCGTTGCCGTCATTGCCCGGCTCAATGCCGTAGATCTGGTTGTCCAGTTCGTCGGCATGCTTGGCGATGTCGGAGAAGTCCTTGATGCCGGCCTTGGCGCCGGCGGCGTTGGTGGCCAGCGTGTATTTCGCGCCGGTCAGATTGGTGCCGAGCGTCTCGACCGTGCCGTCCTTGGTGTAGGGGTCCACGTTGGCGGCCATCGAGGGCATCCAGTTGCCGAGGAACACGTCGACATCGCCTTTCGACAGCGCCTCGTAGGTCACCGGAACCGAGAGCACCTTGGTGTCGGTCTCGTAGCCGAGGGCTTCGAGGATCGTGGTCGCGACCGCGGTGGTCGAGGTGATGTCGGTCCAGCCGACATCGGAGAAGGTCACTTTCGAGCAATCGGCGGCCTGTGCGGGCGCGGTGCCAGCCAGTCCGAGCGAGAGCGCAGCCCCCATTGCGAGGAGCGTGGAACGAAGTTTCATGCTTTTTTCTCCCTGTGCAGCGTTAAGAAAAACCGCGGGATGCGGTTGTTGATTGACGAGTCAATAAACATGTTCTAGCTCAACATGCAAGCAAGCCAGCCGGAAGGAGGCCGATCACATGCCGAAGCTTGGAGCAGAGCCTATACGGCGGGCCGCCTTGGTCAAAGCCACTATTGAGACAGTGGGCGAGGCGGGATCGCTCGACGTGACGGTCGCGCAGATCGCCCGGCGCGCGGGCATGTCCTCGGCGCTGGCGCACCATTATTTCGGGTCGAAAGACCGGATTTTCCTCGCCGCGATGCGCTCGATCCTGTCGATTTACGGCGCCGAGGTGCGCGGTGCGATGGCGATGGCGCAGACACCGCATGAGCGTGTTCGCGCAGTTGTGATGGGTTCTTTCGCGGCGGGATCGTTCCGTCACGAGGCGATCGCCGCGTGGCTGAACTTCTACGTGCTCGCGCAGTCGAGCGCCGATGCGCGGCGCCTGCTGCATATCTATCAGCGCCGTCTGCGCTCGAACCTCATGCACGGGCTGCGGCCGCTGGTCGGCGACCGGGCGGGCTCCGTGGCCGAGGGTTTGGGCGCGATGATCGACGGCGTCTACATCCGCGCGGCGCTGGTCGCGGGCGACCCCGACCGCGAGGCCGCCTGCGAATTGGTGCTGGCGCATCTTGAAAAGGAATTGGAGGTCCACCAATGAGGGCACAGCCGAAAGCGAGCCATTTCGTGAATGGCGACTGGATGGAAGACGCCGATGGCGACGAGCTGATCGTCACCTATCCCGGCACCGGCGAAGTGATCGCCAAGCTGCATGCGGCGACGCCTGCGGTGATCGACGCCGCGATTTCGGGGGCGGTTAAGGCGCAGAAGGACTGGGCCGCGCTGCGCCCGGTCGAGCGCGGCCGCATCCTGACCCGTGCCGTCGCGATCATCCGCGAGCGCGGCGAAGAGCTGGCGCTGCTGGAAACGCTCGACACCGGCAAGCCGATTCAGGAAACCCGCGAGGCCGACTGGCCCTCGGGCGCCGAGGCGCTGGAGTATTTCGCAGGTCTCGCGCCGACGCTGACCGGCGAGACGATGCCGCTGGGCGGTGATTTCGCCTATACGATCCGCGAGCCGCTGGGCGTTTGCGCGGGGATCGGCGCGTGGAACTATCCCAGCCAGATCGCCTGCTGGAAATCGGCGCCTGCGCTGTCGACCGGCAACGCGATGGTGTTCAAGCCTTCCGAGATGACGCCGCTGGGCGCGCTGAAGCTGGCCGAGATCTTCATCGAAGCCGGGATGCCCGCAGGTATCTTCAACGTGGTGCAGGGCTTCGGCCCGGTGGGGGCGGCGCTCTCGACCGATCCGCGCATCGCGAAGGTTTCGCTAACGGGCTCGGTGCCGACGGGCGCAAAGGTCTATCAGGCGGCCTCGGCGGGGATGAAGCACGTCACGATGGAGCTGGGGGGCAAATCCCCGATGATCGTGTTCGACGATGCCGATATCGAAAGCGCGATCGGGGCGGCGATGCTGGGGAATTTCTATTCCTCTGGTCAGATCTGCTCGAACGGGACGCGGGTCTTCGTGCAAAAGGGCATCAAGGAGCAATTCCTCGCCCGTCTGAAAGAGCGCACCGAGACCATCGTCGCGGGCGATCCGTTGGATGAGGCGACGCAATTCGGCCCGCTGATCTCTAAGGCGCAGTTCGACAAGGTGACGGCCTATGTCGAGAGCGCGAAATCCGAGGGCGCGCGACTGGTCTGCGGTGGCTCTGCGGGCAACGAGGGGCCGCTTTTCGTGCAGCCCACGGTCTTCGCCGATGTCACCGACGACATGACCATTGCGCGCGAAGAAATCTTCGGCCCCGTCATGTCGGTGCTGGATTTCGAGACCGAAGAAGAGGCGATCGCGCGGGCCAATGACACGCAGTTCGGCCTCGCCGCGGGCGTGTTCACCGGCGATCTGGCGCGCGGCCACCGCGTGGTCGGCCAGTTGCAGGCGGGCACGACCTGGATCAACGCCTATAACCTCACGCCGGTCGAGATGCCCTTCGGCGCGGTGAAGCAATCGGGCTTCGGGCGCGAGAACTCCCGCGCGGCGGTGGAGCATTATACGCAGCTCAAATCCGTCTACGTCGGCATGGGGCCGGTTGAGAGCCCTTACTGAGTTCGAATTTGGGGAGGCCGGGGGCGCTGCCCGTCGCCGGTTGGTCCTCGGACCGATGGCGCACCAAACGGCGACCCCCGGAGTATTTGAGGCCAGATGAAGATGAGTGTTTCGGCAGAATATGTGATCGTAGGCGCGGGCTCGGGTGGCTCGGCGCTGGCGTATCGGCTCGTGAAAGCGGGTCGCGACGTCGTGGTGATCGAGCATGGCGGCTCGGATGCGGGGCCGTTCATCCAGATGCCCGGCGCGCTGAGCTATCCGATGAACATGGGGATCTACGACTGGGGCTTTCAGTCGGAACCCGAAGAGCATCTGGGCGGGCGGCGTCTGGCGACCCCACGTGGCAAGGTGCTGGGCGGCTCGTCGAGCATCAACGGCATGGTCTATGTCCGGGGCCACGCGCGCGATTTCGACCATTGGGAGGAAAGCGGCGCGACCGGCTGGGGCTATGCCGATGTGCTGCCCTATTACAAGCGGATGGAGCATTGGCATGGCGGCGAAGAGATCGAATGGCGTGGCCGTTCGGGGCCGCTGCATGTGACCCGCGGGCCGCGCGCCAACCCGCTGTTCGACGCTTTCGTCGCGGCGGGCAGGGCGGCGGGCTATCCGGTGACCGAGGATTACAACGGCCAGCAGCAGGAAGGCTTCGGGCCGATGGAGGCCACGATCTACAAGGGGCGGCGCTGGTCGGCGGCCAATGCCTATCTGCGCCCGGCGCTCAAGACCGGCAAGCTGCGGATCGTGCGCGGTCTGGCGCGGCGTGTCGTCTTCGAAGGCAAGAAGGCCGTCGGCGTCGAGATCAAGCGCAAGGGGCAGATCGAGGTGGTTCGGGCGAGCTCGGAGGTCGTGCTGGCCGCCAGCTCGATCAACACGCCGAAGCTGTTGATGCTCTCGGGCGTGGGCCCGGCGCAGCATCTGCGCGACCATGGTGTCGAGGTGCTGGCGGATCGTCCCGGCGTGGGTGCGAACCTGCAGGATCACCTTGAGATCTATATGCAATTCGCAGCCAAGCAGCCCGTGACGCTGTTCAAATACTGGAACCTCTACGGCAAGGCCCGAGTGGGGGCGCAGTGGCTTTTCACCAAGGGTGGGCTCGGCGCGTCGAACCAGTTCGAGAGCTGCGCCTTCATCCGCTCGGATGCCGGGATCGATTACCCGGATATCCAGTATCACTTCCTGCCGATCGCGGTGCGCTATGACGGCAAGGCCGCTGCCGAGGGCCACGGCTTCCAGGCGCATGTCGGGCCGATGCGTTCGAAATCGCGTGGACATGTGCGGCTCAGCTCGGGCGATCCCGAGGCCAAGCCGGAGATCAAGTTCAACTATATGAGCCATCCCGACGACTGGGCCGAGTTCCGCAAATGCGTGCGGCTGACGCGGGAAATCTTTGCGCAAGGACCGATGGCTGCGCATGTGAAGCACGAGATCCAGCCCGGCGCTGCGGTCGAGACGGATGAGCAGATCGACGCCTTCATCCGCGAGCATGCCGAGAGCGCCTATCACCCCTGTGGTACGGCGAAGATGGGGGCGGCGGACGATCCAAGTGCCGTCGTCGACCCGGAAGGCCGCGTGATCGGGGTGGAGGGGCTGCGGGTCGCCGACAGTTCGATCTTCCCGCGCATCACCAATGGCAACCTCAACGCGCCCTCGATCATGGTGGGCGAGAAGATGGCCGATCACCTGCTGGGCCGCGCGCCGCTCGCGCGCGAGAATCTCGAGCCGTGGATCGCGCCGAACTGGCAGGTGGCGCAGCGTTGAGTTAACGACGCTCGCGGCGTGGGAGGTTGAGGGCATAACGCCCCGGCCCCTGCGCTGCGAGGATCAGCAAGCCGCCTGCGATCGCCCAGTTCTTCACGAAGATCGTCACCTGCCACGGGTCGGCGCGCAGCTGCCAGTGAAACCAGCTGGTGAAGATGCAATACGCGGCAAGGATCAGGGCCCAGCCCCGCACCTTCGGGCCGAAGACCAGGCCGAGCGCGGCGATCAGGTTGAACAGCGCCACGGGCCAGACCAGCCAGCCGGGCAGGCCAAGCCAGCCGATCATCTCCTCCACCATCTGCGGGTCGCTGACCTTCTGCACCGCGCCGCCGAAGAACAGCAGAGCGATCAAGATGCGGCCGATCAGGTTGAGCGCGTCGGACATGCGGGCCTCCCAAGTTTTGCGTTTACCATTCAGCTACGAAATCTGTTGCGTACGAGATCAGTTCCGCCGATATCTGGGGCATGTTAAGGATTTGTTCACTCCTCGTTCTTCTGTCGATGCCCGCCGCGACGCAGCTCTCGGCTGCAACCGTGAGCGGACTGCCGCGCGTCGTCGATGGCGATACGCTGGTGGTCCAGAATACGCGGGTGCGGCTTTTCGGGATCGACGCGCCGGAGGCGAAGCAAAGCTGCAAGACGGCGCAGGGCGTGCGCTGGGCCTGCGGTCGGGCGGCCACGGTGGAGCTGCAGCGCCTCGCGGGGCAGGGGGTGCGCTGCTCGGGCGATGAGGAAGATCGCTACGGGCGGCTGATCGCGGTCTGCCGGGCAGGCGGGCGCGACCTGAATGCCGAGATGGTCGCGCGCGGGGCGGCCTTCGCCTACCGGAAATATTCGCGCGATTACGTGTCGCAGGAGGACCGGGCGCGGAGCGCGGGCCTCGGTGTCTGGCAGGGCGCGGCAGAGCGCCCCGCAGAGGTGCGAGCAGCGGCCAAGGTTCAGAACCCGCCGGGAAATTGCGCGATCAAAGGCAATATTTCCGGGCGCGGGCGGCTTTATCATCTACCGGGCACGCGCGCTTACGCCGCCACGCGGATCAACGAGGCCAAGGGCGAGCGATGGTTCTGCTCGGAAGCCGAGGCAAAATCCGCAGGATGGCGTCGCGCGGGCGGCTGATTTGATGCGCATCAAGGTGAGCCGAGTCGCACTGGCCTAGTGTTAATCCGACAGCAAGGAAAGGGAGCGACATGGCCAATACGCCGCACACGCTGCAAGAAGAATTCCCCACGCAACTCGATCGCATTCACGAGTTGAAAATCTCCAACGCGCATTTTGCAAAATTGTTGGACGATTACGACGCGCTCAATGATCGCGTGCATCGGGCCGAGACGAATGTGGAGCCGATGGACAGCTTGGCCGAGACCGACCTGCGCAAGCAACGCGCCGCGGTGAAGGATGAGATCGCGCGGATGCTGGGCACCGCTGACGCCTGAGTTGTATGGTAACGAGGGACTTTGGTGAGACGCCTCGGGGCTTCGGCCCCGGGGCGTTTGTCTATGCGATGTCGTAGGGCAGAAGGCCGCGATGGTCGGGATCGACATGCAAGCGGCGTTCCAGCGGCGGGACCGAGCGCTGGTGGCAGTCCTTGCGCTCGCAGATTCGGCAGGAGATCCCGATCGGCTGGTAGGCCTTTGGGTTGCCGAGCTCCATATCGTCGGCATAGACGAGCCCCTTCGCGTGGCTCACCTCGCAGCCCAGACAGATCGCGTAGCGGCGCACGGGCGCGGTGAAGCTGCCACCCGATTTCGAGACGTCTCGCGCGAGGCAGAGATAGCGCACGCCATCGGGGGTCTCGGCGAGTTGGCGCAGGAATTTCGTCGGCGTCTCAAAGGCTTGGTGGACGTTCCACAGCGGACAGGCGCCGCCGAACCGGGCGAATTGCAGCCGGGTCGCGGAGTGGCGCTTGGTGATCGTTCCGGCCTGATCGACGCGGACGAAGAAGAAGGGGATGCCCTTCGCGCCGGGGCGCTGCAGGGTGGAGAGGCGGTGGGCGACCTGCTCGGTCGAGGCGGTGAAGATATCGCAGAGCCGCTCCAGATCGTGGCGCGTGTCCTGCGCTGCCTCAAGGAAGGGGCGGTAGGGCAGCAGCGCCGCGCCCGCGAAGTAGTTGGCCAGACCGATCTTGGCGATGGCGCGGGCCGTGTCGGATTGGAAGCGCGCGAGGTCGAGCGTGGCCTCCAGCAGGTCGTTCTGAGTCAGTAGCGCCACTTGGTGGAGCAACTGAAACGCCTGCGTCGGGCGGCCCGCATGGGCGTTGATCAGAAGGCGGTTGCCGTCACGCTCGCGCAGTTGCGAAATATCGGAAAACTGCACGTCGATGCCCCGTTTCGCGAGCGTATCGATTGCATGAGGAATGGGCTCCAACCGGTTGCCATCGCGGCAGGAATAGCGTTCGGCGGCGCGGTCGACGGCGTCGATGTAGTTGTCGCAATAGTGAAAGAAGTCGCGGACCTCCTCCCAGGGCGAAACCACCGTTTGCGCGCCCTCGCGACCCAGGGCTTCGTCGAGCGAAGCGAGGCGTTCATGGGTTTGGCGATAGGCGCGGTGCAACTCGAGGAAGGACCGCGCCAGCGCCGGGGCATTGGACGCCGCGAGCCGCAGATCGGCCAAGGGCGGCGCGCCATCGGAGAAGATCGGGTCGGCCAGCGCCTCGCGCATGTCCGAGACCAGCCGCTCCGCATCGCCTGCCGAGAGCTCCGTCACGTCGAGGCCGAACTCGCTCGCCAGCGCCAGCACGACCTGCGCCGAGACCGGGCGGTGGTTGTTCTCCATCTGGTTGAGATAGGGCAGCGACACGCCGAGCCGCTCGGCGAAGGCTTTCTGGGTCAGGCCGAGCCGCGTGCGGGTTTCGCGCAGTTTCACACCGGCATAGAGTTTCTGAGTCGCCATCTGCCCCTCCCTTTGCAAATGAATTAGTAGCTTTGCAAAAATGCTGCGTCAAATTTTGATGGATCTGAGGCGAGGTCACGCGATCAATCGCAGATGGGTTGCGGTCGATAGCGGCTTCGCAGTTATGCAATTCGCTATCCGTTGCTTGCCAATTATTTGCAAATTTTCTCGAATCCCCTTTGTAAGATTGTTGCGTTCGGAATAGTGTGCCGGGAAATTATGCGGAGGACCCTCATGAGAGACATCCTGAAGGAGCTGGAGCATCGGCGCGACGAAGCCCGCCTTGGTGGCGGCGAGAAACGCATCGAGGCGCAGCACAAGAAGGGCAAGCTGACCGCGCGCGAGCGGATCGAATTGCTGCTCGACGAGGGCTCTTTCGAAGAGTTCGACATGTTCAAAACCCATCGCTGCACCGATTTCGGGATGGAAGAGAGCAAGCCCTATGGCGACGGCGTCGTCACCGGCTGGGGCACCGTGAACGGCCGCATGGTCTATGTGTTCTCGCAGGACTTCACCGTGTTCGGCGGCTCGCTGTCGGAAACCCATGCCGAGAAGATCTGCAAGATCATGGATATGGCGGTGCAGAACGGCGCCCCGGTGATCGGCATCAACGATTCGGGCGGTGCGCGGATTCAGGAAGGCGTGGCCTCGCTTGCGGGCTATGCGGACGTGTTCCAGCGCAACATCATGGCCTCGGGCGTGGTGCCGCAGATCAGCCTCATCATGGGCCCCTGTGCCGGCGGTGCGGTCTATTCGCCCGCGATGACGGATTTCATCTTCATGGTGAAGGACACCTCTTACATGTTCGTCACCGGCCCCGACGTGGTGAAGACGGTCACGAACGAGCATGTGACGGCTGAAGAGCTGGGCGGCGCGACCACCCACACCAAGAAAAGCTCGGTCGCCGATGGCGCTTATGAGAACGACGTCGAGGCGCTGTTCGAGACCCGCCGCCTGATCGATTTCCTGCCGCTGTCGAACCGCGAGAAGGCGCCGGTGCGGCCCTTCTTCGACGAGGTGGACCGGATCGAGGCGTCGCTCGACACGCTGGTGCCTTCGAACGCGAACACCCCCTACGATATGAAGGAACTGATCCTGAAAATCGCGGATGAGGGGGATTTCTTCGAGATCCAGAAGGATTTCGCGGGCAATATCATCACCGGCTTCATCCGTCTCGAAGGGCAGACGGTCGGTGTGGTCGCGAACCAGCCGATGGTGCTGGCGGGCTGTCTGGACATCGATTCCAGCCGCAAGGCCGCGCGCTTCGTGCGCTTCTGCGACGCCTTCGAAATCCCGATCCTGACGCTTGTCGACGTGCCGGGCTTCCTGCCGGGCACCAGCCAGGAATATAACGGCGTCATCAAGCACGGCGCGAAGCTGCTGTTCGCCTATGGCGAGGCGACCGTGCCGAAGGTTACCGTCATCACCCGCAAAGCCTATGGCGGGGCCTATGACGTTATGTCCTCCAAGCACCTGCGCGGCGATTTCAACTACGCCTGGCCGACCGCGGAAATCGCGGTGATGGGCGCCAAGGGCGCGGTCGAAATTCTCTACCGCTCGGAGCTGGGCGAACCCGAGAAGATCGCCAAGCGCACCGCCGATTACGAGGACCGGTTCGCGAACCCGTTCGTGGCGGCCGAGAAGGGCTTCATCGACGAGGTGATCCAGCCGCGCTCGACGCGTCGCCGGGTGGCCCGTGCCTTCGCGGCGCTGCGCTCGAAGAAGCTGTCCAACCCGTGGAAGAAGCACGACAACATCCCGCTCTGAGGAGGCGCATGACGGGCAGGCGGAAGATCACGACGCTCTTGCCCGGCGCTCTCGCCGGGCTGGTGCTGGCGTCTCTGGCGCCGGCTCAGGAGCTGCGCGAGGTGACCCCGGTGCCCGACTACGGGGCGATGATGCATCCGGGCAATCTGGGTGAGGATCTGGGGCCGGGCGATGGGCCGGAGGGGACCAAGGGCGACGAGATCCCGGTCCCGTCGGGGCAGAAGGTCTGGTGGATCGACGTGATCCACAACGAGGCCGGGCCGGACGGGCTGACCTATCGCTTTCGCTTCCTCGCGCCGCAGATCGGAGGGCGCAGTCCGCTTTCCTCCGATATCGCGCTGAAGGATATCGAGGCGCTGTGCAACGGGTGGGTGGTGCCGCGCCTGCCGCAGCCCGGTCCGGAACCCGCGCAGGTGATGGTGAGCCTGTCGGACCAGATCGTGCCGTTCGGCGATGCCGCCCCCGAGGTGGTGCAATATTTCGATAGCTTTTCCGTCGAGGACGGAAACTGCGTTTGGGAGTTTTTCTGATGGCTTTGGCCGGATCCGCAGATCACAGCTTGGAGGGCATGATGCCGGGGGGCGCATACGCGCAGTCGATCACGGCGAAATCGCGCTTTCGTGAGCGAGATTTGCGGGCTAACCTGCCCTCGGGGAAAGCAATTTCGGTCCCCGCATTGAAACGGGTCGTGCCGGACCTCGCCGAGATCGGGGCGGGCGCCCCCTTGGACAGGAGAACGACATGTCGAAAGCTCTCATCGCGCTTGGCCTCGTGGCCTTCGTCGCAGCCTGCGCGCCCAAGCCCGAGCCGGTGCCGGTGGCCGTCACCACCGAGCCGACTTACACCGGCAAGTACAAATAATCTGCGTGCGGGGCGGGGCGGCAGGCGTCGCCTTGCCCCCGCGATCCCTGCGGGAGCCGTGGCGTTTTGCGATACGCCACAGGTTTACCTGGCGGAAATTAGCTTTTTGGAATATGCTCCTAACCATTCAAACAATGAATGGGGGAGAGTGAAATGGTCCGAATTTCTCTGGGCGCGGTTGCCTGCGCGGCTTTGCTTGTGGGCTGTGCGCCCAAGCCGGAGCCTGCACCTGTCACCGTCGAGCCGGTCTATACCGGCAAATATGGCGGCCCTGTCGCCAGTGGCGGCTCGTGCCGACCGACTGGACGGCTCGTCGACTTGCAATACCCGGCCTCTGTGCCCGATTGTCCGCTCGAGTGCGGGCCGCTCGAGACCGCGACTGCCGCAACAGCGCAGCGACCGGCCGAATGCGTGCCCGAGCCGCGTGGCGGATCTACGCGTCAGCCGACGGGAACGCCTCGCTCGACAACTCCGAACGACCCGACGCGCGGGTAACAGTGTTGCACTGCTAACGCTCAGCACGCGCCGTCCCAACATCTTCAAAGGGGAGGGCGCGTCATGCTGAAGCATCGCGGTTTCCCGTCGCGGTTACCCTCGACGGATTATCAATTCACCATTCGCCGCGCCAACAAGAAGGGCGCGACGAAACTCATTCGGCGTGAACGCTATGCCGATCGCGGCCATGGCGATCGCAAGGCCGATGCGGGCTTTATGGCGGCGCTCTGGGCGCAGTTCGGCGAAGAGCCGTTCGAGCGCGGCAATCTCGATGCGGGCCGGTTGAGCTGGCTCTTCGGGCGCGAAGTCGTGGCTGCCGAGGATCCGTTCGATCCCGAAAGCTACGAGGCGCTTCTCAAAATCGACGTGAAACGCGCGGAAGCCTCCTTTCCGGAGGTCTTCGCCGATCCCGACGCCTTCACCTTCGATGATGACGAGGATGAGGATTGGGCATGATTTCGCTGATGTCCTGCGCGAAATGGCGGCATGCCGCCGAGCCTCAGGGTTGCAAGGATTTCGCCTTTGCAATCTGCGATATGCGCAGTCACATTAAGGGTGCAGGCCGTACTGTCCCCAACACCCGCGGCTTGTTTAATATCCCTACCCCTTCCCTATTCCTGCGGCCTGATCTTATGGTCGGGCCGCAGTTTTTTTCTTCGCAGGGTCAAGGGGGGCGCCGCAAAGATGTGAAGGGGAGCGGCGATAGCTCGCCGATGGGGCTTCAACTCGCGTTTTCGCCGTTGGCTTTTCACGGCGCCGCGATAAACTCGCGTCCAATCATAACCGCTATTGGAGGCAGTTTCCCATGCGCAAAACCCCGATCCTTCTTCTCCTTGCCGGCCTCGCTCTCGCAGGCTGCATGCAAACCGACGGCCAGCGCGCCCTCGCCGGTGCGGCCGGCGGCGCGATCATCGCGGATGCGACCGACAACAACGCGCTCACCGGTGCGGCTCTCGGCGCGCTCGCGGGCACGTATTGCGACGACGCAGGCGTCTGCCAGCGCTCGTACTAAGCACATCTGCGCGGCTTTCGCCGCGTCCGATCGCTATCCGACCGCCATCGGGGCTGCACGCCCCGGTGGCGGTTTTTCTTTTGTCTCACATCATGAACACGACACGCGGGGCGGGGGGATGCCCCTCCCGCACCGGAAGGGAAGGGCCTGACATGTTCAAGAAAATCCTGATCGCCAACCGCGGCGAGATCGCTTGCCGCGTCATCAAGTCGGCGCAGAAGATGGGGATCAAGACGGTCGCCGTCTATTCCGATGCCGATGCGCAGGCGCTGCATGTTCAGATGGCCGACGAGGCGGTGCATATCGGCCCGCCCCCGGCGAACCAATCCTATATCGTGATCGACAAGATCATGGATGCGATCCGCCAGACCGGCGCCGAGGCGGTTCACCCGGGCTACGGCTTCCTGTCGGAGAACAAGAAATTCGCCGAGGCGCTGGAGAAAGAGGGCGTCGCCTTCATCGGCCCGCCCTCGGGCGCGATCGAGGCGATGGGCGACAAGATCACCTCGAAGAAGCTCGCGAAAGAGGCGGGCGTGTCGACCGTGCCCGGCTATATGGGGCTGATCGCGGATGCCGACGAGGCGGTGAAGATTTCCGACGAGATCGGCTACCCGGTGATGATCAAGGCTTCCGCCGGTGGCGGCGGTAAAGGCATGCGCATCGCGTGGAACGCCGATGAGGCGCGCGAGGGCTTCCAGTCCTCGAAGAACGAGGCCGCGAACAGCTTCGGCGACGACCGTATCTTCATCGAGAAATTCGTCACCCAACCGCGCCACATCGAAATTCAGGTGCTCGCCGACAAGCACGGTAACTGCGTCTACCTGAACGAGCGCGAATGCTCGATCCAGCGCCGTAACCAGAAGGTCATCGAAGAGGCGCCGTCGCCCTTCCTCGACCCCGAGACGCGCCGCGCGATGGGCGAGCAGGCCGTGGCCCTGTCGAAAGCGGTCGATTACTGCAGCGCAGGGACCGTGGAATTCATCGTCGATGGTGAGAAGAACTTCTACTTCCTCGAGATGAACACCCGCCTTCAGGTGGAGCACCCGGTCACCGAGTTGATCACCGGCATCGACCTCGTCGAGCAGATGATCCGCGTGGCCGATGGCGAGAAACTTCCGATGAAGCAGGAAAATATCGGCATCAACGGCTGGGCGATCGAGAGCCGCCTTTACGCCGAAGATCCCTATCGCAACTTCCTGCCCTCGATCGGGCGTCTGACCCGCTACCGTCCGCCGGTGGAAGGCAAGACGGCCTCGGGTGGCATCGTGCGCAACGATACCGGCGTCTTCGAGGGCGGCGAGATTTCGATGTTCTACGACCCGATGATCGCCAAGCTCTGCACCTGGGCGCCGAGCCGTGGCGAAGCGATCGAAGAGATGCGTCTTGCGCTCGATATGTTCGAGGTCGAGGGCATCGGTCACAACCTGCCGTTCTGCGCCGCGGTGATGGATCACGAGCGTTTCGTGACCGGCAATATCACCACCGCCTTCATCGAAGAGGAATATCCCGAAGGGTTCAACGGTGTGACGCTGGACGAGGGGATGTTGCGCAAGGTCGCGGCGGCCACGGCGGCGATGGAGCGCGTGGCCGAGATCCGGCGCACGAAGATCTCCGGCACGCTCGGCAATCACGAGCGCAAGGTCGGCGTGGATTGGGCGGTCTCGCTGCAGGATCAGGATTTCAAGCTGAAGGTGAACGCGGATCGCCATGGCTCGACCATCGTCTTCGAGGATGGCGAGGAGATGCGCGTCGAGAGCGACTGGACGCCGGGCGACCCGCTGGCCGAGCTGACCGTGAACGGTGCGCCGCTGGTGCTGAAAGTCGGCAAGATCCCGATGGGCTTCCGCATCCGGGTGCGTGGCGCCGATCTGAAGGTCCATGTCCGCACGCCGCGCCAGTTCGAGCTCGCGCAGTTGATGCCGGTGAAACTGCCGCCGGATACCTCGAAATTCCTGCTCTGCCCGATGCCGGGTCTCGTCGTGAAAATCTCGGTCGAGGAAGGCGCGGAAGTGCAGGAGGGTCAGCCGCTGGCCACCGTCGAGGCGATGAAGATGGAGAACATCCTGCGCGCCGAGAAGAAGGGCACCGTGAAGAAGATCAACGCCGAGGCGGGCGCGAGCCTTGCCGTCGACGACATCATCATGGAGTTCGAATAAGTGACGCCCGCGCCGTGGCATAGGGAGGCCGGGCGACCGGCTCACCCCGCCACGGCGGGGCGCGATCTATTGGCGCGCGGTGGTGTGCGGGGGCGTGGTCAGAAACCGCGCTCTTCGCGGATCTCGTCGCGCCGGATCGGCATCTTGTCGATCGAGCGGACGATCTCGCGCGCGTCCCACGGGGCGGGCTTGCGCAGGTTCACCGTGCCGTCCTTGGCGATGATGACGAGAGAAAACCCGCGCGGGCGCAACTTGCGGCGCACGTCGCTGGCCGGATCGGGCGTGGTGTCGGTGATGACGACGACGTCGCGCCGGGCCAGTTCCGCCCAGTGGTCCTTCAGATACCGGATCTGTTCCTTGAAGGCCGGGTCGAGCGGGCTGTCGGCGAAGACGACGATGGGCCGTTTCTGCCAGACGAACGCGTCCAGATCCGCATCCGCCCCATCGACCGGTGCGAAGGGGGGCGTGACCTCGGGCTCTGCCACGGCGAGATCGACGGTGCTGTCCTGGGCTGCGACCGCAAAGGGCGTCAGCGCAAGAAATGCAGCGAGTCCAAGGGATAATAGACGGGTCATGGGCTCCTCTCTCGTTCCTGATATATGCGCGCGAGCCCCCTCGCACCATGCCGGACCGTGCGAATTTTCGCCAAATGCGGCCTTTAAGCGCGCCGCAAGGACTCGCGGTGCAGACTGGCGCCGGGTTTTCGGGGCTGCGGCGGGGTGCCGCTTGGCCCCAGGGCCGTGGGGGCCGGGCATGGATGTCATTTTGCATATCGGGGCGCATCGCACCGCGACGACGACGTTTCAGGCGTGGATGCTGCAAAACGCCGACGCGCTGGCCGCAGGCGGGATCGCCTATTGGGGGCCGGACCGGACGCGGGCGGGGCTGTTCTCGGGGCTGGTGAAGCGTCCCGATCTGGTGACGCCCGAGGATAGGACGGCGCTGTCGCGGCTGCGAACCGCGCTGGCCTTCGAGTTGGACCGGCTCGCCGATCAGGGGATGCGCCATCTGGTGATCTCGGAAGAAAACCTGCTGGGCGCGATGCCGCATTGCGTGGACATGCTGACGCTCTACCCGGATGCGGCGGGGCGGCTGGAGCGTGCGCGGCAGGTGCTGGGTACGCATCTGGGCGGCGTGGCACTGTCGATGCGGCGCTATGATATGTGGTGGTCCTCGGTTCTGTCGGTAATGGCGGGGCGGGGCGCTGGCCTGCCCGATGCGCGCGGGCTTGCGCGGCTCGCCGATCATCCGCGCGGCTGGCCGGAGGTGATCGCGCAGGCGCAGTCCGCGCTTGGGGCGCCCGTCACGGTGTGGAGCCATGAGGCGCTGGGGGCGGAGCCGCAGGCCCAGCTTCAGGCGCTTGTGCCGGGCGAAGGCCTGCCTGCCGGGCTGTTCGATGCCCGCAGGCAGCGCAACGTCGCTCCGGGGCGCGCGACACTGCGCGAGGGGCTGATCCGCGCCGGGCACCGTGTTGCTGCGGGGTCGGGGCGCTGGATGCCTTTCGATCAGGCGCAGCGCGCGCAGATGACCGCCCGCTATCTGGAGGATCTGACCTGGTTGCGCTGCGCGCCGCCGGGACTGAATTTCGTGGAAATGACGGCCGAAGATGCGGGGACGACACCCGCCGCGGCGACAGTGGAAGAAGGATTTGGCCATGACGGACAAGAAAGAGGACTGGCGTAAGCTCGCCGAGAAGGAACTGCGTGGCAGGCCGTTCGAGGACCTGACCTGGAACACGCTCGAAGGGATCGCGGTCAAGCCGCTTTACACCGAAGAGGACGTGGAGGGGCTCGACCATCTGGGCACCATGCCGGGCCTGTCGCCCTTCACGCGCGGGCCGCGCGCCACGATGTATGCGGGCCGTCCGTGGACGATCCGGCAATATGCGGGCTTCTCGACCGCCGAGGAGTCGAACGCCTTCTACCGCAAGGCGCTCGCCGCCGGGCAGCAGGGCGTGTCGGTGGCCTTCGACCTCGCCACCCACCGCGGCTATGACAGCGATCACCCGCGCGTCGTCGGCGATGTCGGCAAGGCGGGCGTGGCGATTGATAGCGTCGAGGACATGAAGATCCTGTTCGACGGTATTCCGCTCGATCAGATTTCGGTCTCGATGACGATGAACGGCGCGGTGATACCGATCCTCGCCAACTTCATCGTCACCGGCGAAGAGCAGGGCCATGATCGCAGCGTTCTGTCGGGCACGATCCAGAACGACATCCTCAAGGAGTTCATGGTCCGCAACACCTATATCTATCCGCCCGAGCCTTCGATGCGGATCATTGCGGATATCATCGAATACACTTCGAACGAGATGCCGCGGTTCAACTCGATCTCGATCTCGGGCTACCACATGCAGGAGGCGGGCGCGAACCTCGTGCAGGAGCTGGCCTACACGCTGGCGGACGGGCGCGAATATGTGCGCACCGCGATCAAGGCGGGGATGGATGTCGACAAGTTCGCAGGCCGTCTGAGCTTCTTCTTCGCGATCGGGATGAACTTCTTCATGGAGGCCGCCAAGCTGCGCGCGGCGCGCCTGCTGTGGAGCCGGATCATGGAAGAGTTCGAGCCGAAGAAGCCGCAAAGCTCGATGCTGCGCACCCACTGCCAGACCTCGGGCGTCTCGCTGGCAGAGCAGGATCCCTATAACAACGTGATCCGCACCGCCTATGAGGCGATGTCGGCGGCGCTTGGCGGCACCCAGTCGCTGCACACCAACGCGCTCGACGAGGCGATTGCGCTGCCCACCGAGTTCTCGGCCCGGATCGCGCGCAACACGCAGCTTATCTTGCAGGAAGAGACCGGGATCACCAACGTGGTCGATCCGCTCGCGGGCTCCTACTACGTCGAAAGCCTCACGGCGGAACTGGCCGAGAAAGCCTGGGAGCTGATCGAGGAAGTCGAGGAGATGGGCGGCATGACCAAGGCCGTGGCCTCGGGCATGCCCAAGCTGCGCATCGAGGAGACCGCCGCCCGGCGTCAGGCGCTGATCGACCGGGGCGAGGATGTCGTAGTCGGCGTGAACAAGTATCGCCGCGAGACCGAGGACGAGCTGGATATCCTCGACATCGACAATGCGAAGGTGCGCGACAGCCAGATCGCGCGGCTCGAGAAGATGCGGGCCAGCCGCGACGAGGCGGCCTGCGAGGCGGCGCTGACGGAACTGACGCGCCGCGCCTCCGAGGGTGGCAACCTGCTCGAAGCGGCGGTGGAAGCTGCACGCGCCCGGGCTTCTGTGGGAGAGATTTCGATGGCGATGGAAAAGGTGTTCGGACGTCACCGCGCCGAGGTGAAGACTTTGGCTGGTGTTTATGGCGCGGCCTATGACGGCGACGAGGGCTTCGCGCAGATCCAGAAGGACGTCGAGACCTTCGCCGAGGAAGAGGGCCGCCGTCCGCGGATGCTGGTGGTGAAGATGGGTCAGGACGGCCACGACCGCGGCGCCAAGGTGATCGCGACGGCCTTCGCCGATATCGGCTTCGACGTCGATGTGGGCCCGCTGTTCCAGACGCCGGAAGAAGCAGCGCAGGACGCGATCGACAACGACGTGCATGTGGTCGGGATTTCGTCGCAAGCGGCGGGTCACAAGACGCTGGCGCCGAAGCTGATCGAGGCGCTGCGCGAGAAGGGCGCCGAGGATATCATCGTGATCTGCGGCGGCGTGATCCCACAGCAGGATTACGACTATCTGAAGAAGGCCGGGGTGAAGGCGATCTTCGGACCGGGCACCAATATCCCACTGGCCGCGCGCGAGATCCTCGACATCGTCCGTCAGGCGCGGGCCTGAGGGTGCGGGGAGGTGACACGGGCGAGGGGGCTCTGCCCCCGTCGCCGAAGGGCGACAACAGTCGAAGAAGGTGGGGGCTCTGCCCCCGCGCTGACGCGCCCCCCGGGATATTTTGACCAAGGCGAAGTCCGGGCTTTGCTTTGAATTTGAGCGGCGCGCGGGGGAACCCTGCGCGCCGCCAGTCATTTCAAAACATTACAACGATTTAATCACAGGGCGGATTTGCGCGGGTGCATTTCCGCCGCAGCGCGGCTAGACTTGAACCATGGACAAGCCCATCTCCCTTTGGTCGCGTATCGCGCAGGCGCTCTCCGCTCTCGGGCGGGGTGAGGCGCTCTCGACGGTCTTCGACAACCTTCGTCAGCCGCCGGAACGCTCGGTTGCTTTCACCATCGCGGTGATTGCGCTCGGGGCGAAGATGGCGAAGGCCGATGGACAGGTCACGCGCGACGAGGTGGCGGCGTTCCGGCGGATTTTCCAGATTCCGCCGGAAGAGGAAGCCAATGCCGCCCGCGTCTTCAACATGGCGCGCACCGATGTGGCGGGCTTCGACGCCTATGCCCGAAAGATCGCCAATATGTTCGGCCCCGGCGCGGATGTTTTGAAGGACGTGCTCGAAGGGCTGTTCTTCATCGCGCTGGCCGATGGCGATTACCACGAGGGCGAGGATGCCTTCCTGCTGGAGGTCGCGCGGATATTCGGGCTGGAGGAATGCTGTTTCCGCGCGATGCGGTCGGCCTTCGTCGAAGATGCCGATCCCGATCCTTGGACCGTGCTGGAGGTCGAGCCGGGCACGCCGCTCGATCAGGTGCGCAAGGTCTGGCGCAACAAGGTGCGCGAGGCGCATCCCGACCGGGCGATTGCGCGCGGTCTGCCTGAGGAAGCGGTGCAGCTGTCTCAGGCGCGGGTGATTGCGCTCAACAAGGCCTGGGAGGAAATCCGCGCCAGCCATGCGGAGGCGTGATGCGGATCGCCACTTGGAATATCGAGTGGTTCAACAGCCTTTTCGCGCGCAACGGGGCGCTTCTCGACGATAGTGAATGGTCGGCGCGCTACAATGTGACGCGCAGCCAGCAGACCGGCGCGATCGCGATCGTGATGAGCGCGCTGGAGGCCGATGTGCTTCTGGTGGTCGAGGCGCCCGACGACAATCATCGCCACAAGACGGTGGATATGCTCGAAGGCTTCGCGGAGCGGTTCGGGCTGCGCCAGCGTCGCGCGCTTTTGGGCTTTTCGAACGACACGCAGCAGGAACTGGCGCTGCTTTATGATCCCGATGTCGTGACGGCGCGGCATGATCCGCAAAGTTCGGAGGCATGGCCGCGCTTCGATGGCAGCCTGCGGATCGACCTCGATATCGATGCGCGGATGGATACGGTCAGCTTTTCCAAGCCGCCGCTGGAGGTGGTTCTGGGGACGCGGTCCGGGGAGGTGATGCGGCTGATCGGCGTGCATGTGAAGTCGAAAGCCCCGCATGGCGCGACGAGCCCGGAGACGGCGACCCGCATGGCGATAGAGAACCGGCGCAAGCAATTGGCGCAGTCGATCTGGATCCGGGGCCGCGTTGAGGAGCATCTGGCGGCGGGCGACAGCCTGATCGTGCTGGGCGATTTCAACGACGGTCCGGGGCTTGATGAATACGAGAAGCTGTTCGGACGCTCGGGCGTGGAGATCGTCGCGGGCGAGGGCGGCCCGGAGGCGGAGCGGCTGCACGATCCCCATGCGCGGCTGTCGAAAGCGCATCATACGGCCGCAGCCCCCAGTTCCGCGCGGTTCTATCTCGTCGATCAGAAGCAGTATTTCTCGGCCATGCTGGATTACGTGATGCTCTCGCCCGATCTGGCGGCACGGGCGCGGGAGTGGCGTATCTGGCACCCGTTCGACGATCCGCATATCTACCGCGTGCCCGAATTGCGCGAGGCGCTTTTGCAGGCCTCCGATCATTTTCCCGTCTCGGTCGATATCGAGTGATTTCGGGGGCGTGATTTTCGCGCCGCTTGCGCGTAGGATCGGGGGTATGAAACAGCCGCTTGCCCTCGCTTTGTCGCTCGCCCTTCTGGCAACGCCCGTCTCCGCGCAGGAGGAGGGCGGCGACGTCGATCAAGGGTTCTCCTTATTGCAGGAGGGCGCGCAGATGCTGTTTCGCGGGCTGATGGACGAGATGAAGCCGCAACTCGACGAGATGCAGAAAGGCTTGGGGGAGGCCGCGGCCCAGTTGGGTCCGAAGCTGCGCCAGTTCCTCGCGCTGGTCGACGACATGTCGAATTACGGCGCGCCCGAGCGGCTGCCCAATGGCGATATCATCATGCGGCGCAACGCGGACGCGCCACCGCCGCCACCTTTGATGACCGAGCCGCCCGAGGACGCGCCGAACCAAGGCGGGCCGATTGAAGTCCCGGAGGGCGGGATCGAGCTTTAATCCGTGACGATCGGCTCGGCCTTCAGCGCATTCGCAAGCGAGCGGAAGCGCGACTCGGCAACCTCGCCCATCAGCGCCTTGCCGCGCTTGGTCAGCTTCAGTTCCAGCTCGCCCTTCTTGGCCGAATATTTCAGCTCGCCCGCATCGGCGGGGCTGTGGGTCGCGAACATCGAGCCGAAGCGCATCGCCTTGCCCAGAACCTCGGCCTCCTGAATCTGCTCTTCCGTCAGCAGCGGCAGGAACGGCTCCAGCCGCGATCCGCCGCGCGAGTTCTTGTAGCGGTGCAGCAGCGCCACGCCGAGCCAGATGCGCTCGGGGTGGGACATGGCCGAATAGTTCGCGCGGGTGACGTTCTCGAAACAGGCCTCGGCGCGGTAATCGGGATGGGTGCGCCATGTCGTGTCATGCAGAAGGCAAGCTGCGCGCACGAGGCGGAATTTCTCGGGCGGCAGCGGCCCGAAGATCGGTTCGATGAAGGCGTGGAGCTTCTTGCCGAAGCCGGGCATCCGGCTCATCACGCGCTCGGTATGGCGCGCGGCTTCCACCAGCGGATCGCGGCGGCGCAGCCGTTCGGGCATCTGCTCATAGAGCAGCCCTTCGCGGATGCCGTAGGCGGAGACGTCGATCTCCTTGGGCTGGAAAGTGGCGATCAATTCGCGCAGCACCTGGCTTGCCAGCGGGACGAGTTCCATCCGCGCCGCAGACGTGCCGGTCTTGGAGCGCAGCTTCTCCATGTCGGATTTGCCGATCCACTCGATCGTCTCGCCCAGCTCGTCGGGCTTCATCCGGTATTCGTGCTGCACCAGCAGCGGATAGTCGCGCCGCTCCATGTCGAGCCGTGCGATGGCGCGCCACGAGCCGCCAACGAGGTAGATGCGTTCGTGTTCGGTGCCGACCTTCTCGGCCAGCTCCTGCATCGTCGCCTGAATATGGGCGGTGATCGCCTTCTTGCCGCCCGCGATCTGCTGCAGGCGGAAGGGGCCGAGCTGCGAGGTTGCGCGCCGCCAGACCTTGCCGCCGCGGATCTCGGCCAACTCCATCGAGTTGCCGCCGATATCGCAGACGAGACCCTCGGCCTCGGGCCAGCCCAGAAGCACCCCTTGCGCCGAGAGCCGCGCCTCTTCGAGCCCGTCGACGATATGGACCTTGAGGCCGGTCTCTTTCTCGATCTTGGCGTGGAACTCTGGGCCGTCCTCGGCATCGCGCATCGCGGCGGTGGCGACACAGGTGAGCGGGCCGATCTCCATCCCCTCGGCGAGTGCTGCAAAGCGTTTGAGCGCGGTCAGCCCGCGTTCGCGCCCCTCGGGGTTGAGCTTGCCGGTCTCCGCCAGCCCTTGGCCGAGACCCGCCATGACCTTCTCGTTGAAGAAATAGGCCGGGCTGCGCGCCGCGCCGTCGAAGACCACCATCCGGATCGAGTTGGAGCCGATATCGACGACGCCGACGCGCGAGAGCGCGCGCACGGATGGGTCATCGAAGAGAGGCTGGCCGAACGGATCCCAATCGTCGCTGTCATCAACTGCCGGCGCCGCTTTGTCTTTGCTCATCTGCCCGTCCGTTCGAGTCGTCCGGCCCCCACGCTAGGGCTAGTCGAAGCTATGGGCAAGTTCGGGAACGTCGCTTGCCCCAGCGGAACCCCGGCCCGAGAGCGAGGGGTATTCCATGAAGAACCGGTGGCAGGAGAACAGGTCCTCGCGGTCGTCGGGCAGGTGGCGGATGAACTTGCCGTCGGGCTGCAAAATCCAGCTCTGCGCCTCGTCGGCCATGTTCGCCGCCATGATCTGGCTGACGATCTGCGCCTTCACCGTGGGGTTCTTGGCCTCCACCAGCGTCTCGACCCGGCGGTTGAGGTTGCGCCCCATCCAGTCGGCGGAGGAGAAGAACACCCGCGCGTCGTTGGACGGCAGGGCATGGCCATTGCCGAAGCACACGATGCGCGAATGCTCGAGGAACCGTCCGACGATGGATTTGACGCGGATATTCTCGGACAGGCCCTTGATGCCGGGACGGATGCCGCAGATGCCACGGATCACGAGCGAGATTTTCACCCCCGCCTGCGACGCCCGGTAGAGCGCGTCGATCACGTCGGATTCGATCAGCGAATTCATCTTCGCCCAGATCGCCGCCGGTTTGCCTGCCTTGGCGTGCTCGATCTCCCGGTCGATCAGGTCCAGCAGGCGCGGCTTGAGCGTGATCGGCGAGATGGCGAGGTTCTCAAGACCCTCGGGCTGCACATAGCCCGAGAGGTAGTTGAAGACCTTGGTGGCATCGCGCCCCAGTGCCGCGTCGCAGGTGAAGAAGCTCAGATCGGTGTAAATCTTCGCGGTGATCGGGTGGTAGTTGCCGGTGCCGTAGTGGGTGTAGGTCACCAGCTGATCGCCCTCGCGGCGCACCACGGTCGAGATCTTGGCGTGGGTCTTGTAGTTGATGAAGCCATAGACGACATGGGCGCCCGCGCGCTCCAGACGGCGCGACTGGCGAATGTTGGCGGCCTCGTCGAAGCGGGCTTTCAGCTCGACCAGAGCGGTCACGGATTTGCCGTTCTCCGCCGCCTCGCAAAGTGACGACACGACGGGGCTGTCCTTCGACGTCCGATAGAGCGTCTGCTTGATCGCCAGTACGTTCGGGTCGTTCGCCGCCTGATCGATGAAGCGCACCACCAGATCGAAGGTCTCATAGGGGTGGTGCAGCAGAATGTCCTTCTGCTTGATCGCGGCGAACATGTCGCCTTCGTGGTCCTGCACGCGTTCGGGCACGCGCGGGATGAAGGGCGGCCAGAGCAGATCGGGCCGCTCGTTCAGGATCAGTTCCTTCACATCGGCAATGCCCACGAGGCCCTTTTCCTCGACCACCTCGCCGGGATCGACATGCAGTTCGCGCATCACCAGCGCCTGCAGGTCTTCGGGCGCGCCGGGTGAGACCGACATGCGGATGACCTGCCCGCGGCGGCGGCGTTTCAGCGCGGTCTCAAACTCGCGCACGAGGTCTTCGGCTTCGTCCTCGACTTCCAGATCGCTGTCGCGCAGCACCCGGAACGAGCACGAGCCCACATCCTTGTAGCCCGGGAAGAGCGAGCTCAGATGCAGCATCAGAAGCTGTTCGAGCGGCAGGAACCGCGCCTCGCCCGGAAGGCGCACGAAACGGTCGATCTGCGCCGGGATCGGCAGGAGCGCCTGCAACCGGCGCTGATCGCTTTCGCGTTCCAGCTCCAGCGCGAGGCAGAAGCCGGTATTCGGGATGAACGGGAACGGGTGCGCGGGGTCGATCGCCAGCGGCGAAAGCACCGGGAAGACGTTGTTGAGGAAGTGATCCGAGAGGAAATCGAGATCGCGCTTGGTCAGCCGCGAACGGCTCACGACATGGATGCCCTCGCGCTCCATCTCGCGCTTGAGCGCCGACCACGTCGCCTGCTGGGTGTCCATCAGCCGCCGGGCATTGGCGTTGATCTTCTCCAGCTGCTCGGCCGGGGTGAGCCCGTCATCGGAGGCGTTCACGTTGCTCTCGCGCACAAGCTCCATCAGGCCCGCCACGCGCACGGTGTAGAATTCGTCGAGATTGGTGGCCGAGATCGACAGGAAGCGCACACGCTCCAACAGCGGCACACGCGGATTGCGCGCCTCTTCCAGCACCCGCCAGTTGAAGGCCAGCCAGCTCAGTTCCCGGTTGAAGAACCGGCCCGGTCCGCTGATCTCCGACTCGGGCAGCGCGATTGGCGTGGGGAAGGGGGTCTTGAGGAAATCTGCTTGGGTCATGGCGCGCTTATCGTTGGATTTTGTAATGGCTCCGTGACAGTTTGCGCGGCTCAGTCGAGACTGTCCAGAACCTCCGCCGCCAGTCTTTGGGTGATCGCACGGCGTTGTGCGAGCGCCTGCCGATCGAGCGCCGCGACCAGTTTGCGCGCGGTCGCCAGAGAGCGGTCCATCCGCGTGACCAGCCAGCCGATCAGGTTGGGCGGCACGGTCAGTTGCCGGTCCGAGAACAGCTTCACCAGAACGGCCGCCAGCAGCGCGTCATCGGGGGGCGTGATCCGCACCGTCGCGGTCGCCTCCATCCGGCTGATCAGATCGGGCAGGGTCATCCCCCAGTCGCGCGGCGGCGTGCGCGCGGTCAGCAAAAGCCGCCCGCCCTCGGCCTGCATCAGATTGTGCAGGTGAAACAGCGCGCGCTGGCCCGCCTCATCCGCGCCGATCCTCTCGGCCCGTTCGATCACGGCGGCCCCTTTCGCGACGAGGGCAGGGGCCATCTCTTCGGTCAGCTCGCGCGCGGGCAGGATATCGGCGCCCTGTTCATCGGCCCAGATCGTCGCGAGATGCGTCTTGCCCGCGCCTTCCGGCCCGATCAGGATCATCCGGCCCAGCGGCCATGTTTCGGGCGCATCGAGGGTCGTCACCGCCAGCGCATTGGCTGGCGAGATGAAGAAGTCTTCACGCCCCTGCGCGGAACGCAGGTGCAGCGGGAAGGTCAACTGCTCGGCCATTCTCAGCTCTCGTGTTCGGTCGTCTCGGTCGCGCCCGTCACTTCCCCGGTCTCCTCGTTGATGAGAGAGATCGGCGAATGGGCTGTCGGCTCGCGCTCCGTTTGCCCTCGGTAAAGCGCCCCTTGCAGATATTGGTCGATGAAGAAGCGCGCAACCACTCCGATCACCGCAGCGACGGGAACGGCGACCAACATGCCAACAAAACCGAACAAAGTGCCGAAAGCGGACAGCGCGAAGATCAGCCAGAGCGGATGCAGCCCGACCGAATCGCCCACGAGTTTCGGGGTGACGAAATTGCCTTCGAGAAACTGACCAAGGGCGAAGATGCCTGCGACGATGCCGATATTGACCCACTCGCCCCAGAACTGGAACAGCGCGAGGCCGATGGCGAGCGCGCCGCCGATGATCGCGCCGATATAGGGGATGAAGGTCAGCGCACCCGCGACCGAGCCCACCAGCAGCCCGAAATCGAGCCCCGCCGCCATCAGCGCGATCGCGTAGAAGGTGCCCAGCACGAGGCAGACCGTGACCTGACCGCGCACGAAGCCCGACAGCACCCGGTCGATATCGGTCGCAATGGTGCGGATCGTGTGGACGTGGTCGCGCGGCAGCCAGCCATCGACCTTCGCCACCATCCGGTCCCAGTCGAGCAGCATGTAAAAGGCCACGACCGGCACCACGACGATGAAGATGACCACGTTCACCAGCGTCATCGCCGAGCTCAGCAGGGTCGCCGCCAATTCGCCGCCGCGCGACTTGATCGCGGTGCCGAGGCTGTTGAGCGTATCGTTCACGACCGAGTTTTGCAGGAGATTGGGGAAACGCTCGTTCAGGAAGGTCTGCAACGAGGCCAGAAGATCGGGCGCGAGCGCGACGAGCTGTCCCAACTGCCGCGCCAGCATCGGCACCACGGCGAGCGCGAGGATCACGAAGATCAGCACCGTCGCCAGCCCGATGATCGCGGTAGAGACCGCGCGGCTCAGCCCCAGCTTTTCCAGCCGGTCGGCCAGCGGGTCGAGGAAATAGGCGATCGCGCCGCCCATGATGAAGGGCAGGATGACATTGCCCAGCCACCACAGCGACAGGACCAGCACCAGCGCGGCGATGGACCAATAGGTGACTTGCTGGCGGGCAGGCAGGGCCATGCGCGGTCCTTTTCAGCGATGCGTTCGCTCTAACGTGGCGAAATGCGGTGGGAAATCAAGTGCGGGCGCGCGCGCCCCTTCCTCTTGGCGGAAATATCCCGGGGGAGGCGCGGATGCGCCGGGGGCGGAGCCCCCTCATAGGTGACACCCGCGACCTGCGCCACCATCTTGCCCAACGCCCCCGTTTCCTCTAGGCCAAACGCAACGTCTGACACCAACCCTCGAAGGACCGCTCATGCGCCTGTCCCGCTATTTTCTTCCCGTTCTCAAGGAAACCCCCGCCGAGGCGCAGATCGCCTCGCATCGGCTGATGCTGCGTGCGGGCATGATCAAGCAGCAGCAGGCCGGGATCTATTCCTGGCTGCCGATGGGCTTCAAGGTGCTGCGCCGGATCGAGCAGATCGTGCATGAAGAGCAGGCGCGCGCGGGCCATCTCGCGATCCAGATGCCGACGCTGCAATCGGCCGATCTGTGGCGCGAGTCGGGTCGCTATGACGGCTATGGCGAGGAGATGCTGCGGATCACCGACCGGCAGGGGCGCGATATGCTGTATTCGCCCACCGCCGAGGAGATGGTCACCGATATCTTCCGCGCGCATGTGTCGAGCTACAAGCAACTGCCGCTGACGCTCTATCAGATCCAGTGGAAATTCCGCGACGAGATCCGCCCGCGCTTCGGCGTGATGCGGGGCCGCGAATTCCTGATGAAGGATGGCTACAACTTCGATCTGTCGAAGGAAGACGCGCTGCACGCCTATAACCGCCACCTCGTCAGCTACCTGCGCACCTATGAGCGTATGGGCCTGCAGGCGATCCCGATGCGCGCCGATAGCGGTCCGATCGGTGGCGATTACACCCACGAATTCCTCGTGCTGGCGGAAACGGGCGAGTCGGAGGTGTTCTACGACAGCGAGATCACCGATCTGACCTTCGGCGACCGCGAGATCGATTACGACGACGTGGATCAGTGCCAGAGCGTGCTGGAGGAGTTCACTTCGCGCTATGCCCGCACCGACGAGACCCATGACGAGGCGGCCTTCAACGAGGTCCCCGAAGAGCGTCGCCGCGTCGCGCGCGGCATCGAGGTCGGTCAGATCTTCTATTTCGGTACGCAATATTCCGAGGCGCTGGGCGCAACCGTCCAGACCCCGGACGGTTCGAAAGTCCCGGTCCATATGGGCTCGCACGGGATCGGCGTGAGCCGTCTCGTCGGCGCGCTGATCGAGGCGAACCACGACGACAAGGGCATCATCTGGCCCGAGGGCGTGACGCCGTTCCATGTCGGTATCGTCAATCTCAAGCAGGGCGATGTCAGCTGCGACAGCGCCTGCGAGGCGCTGTATCGCGCCTTCCTCGATCACGGGCTCGACCCGCTCTATGACGACCGCGAAGAGCGCGCAGGCGCGAAATTCGCAACTATGGACCTGATCGGTCTGCCGTGGCGCATCACTGTCGGTCCGCGCGGGATCGCGGCGAACAAGGTGGAACTGACCTGCCGTCGCACCGGCGAGAGCGAGGAAATGCCGGCGGAAGAGGCGGTCGAGAAGATCGTGGGCATCTATGAAGGGCTTTGATCTGATCTTTGCCGCCAGCGCGGTCGCGGCGGGCCTGCTCGCCGGGCCCGCTTTGGCCGAAGGCACGGGGCAGGGCGCCGGGCAAGGGCTCGTGGCGTGGTCGAGCGACGCGCTTGGCATCTCGGCGAAAGTGCCGCAGGGCTGGACGTCGGATGAGATGCCGGGGGGTGGGATCCTGTTCTCCGCCCCCGATATCGACCCGCACAAGACCGCCCATGTCGCGCTGCGCGCCCATGCAGATCAGGGGGCCGACCTCACGGTGGCGCATGAACAACTTCTGCACACGATCCTGCTCGATGGCGATACGGTGCTGTCGGATGACGTGACCGAGGACGGGTTCGCAATCCGCTCCAAGGACTCCTTCGGCAAGGTGACGCTGCGCAAGACCGAGCGGCTCGACTGCGCGGGTAGGGCGGTGCTCGCCTCCGTGCAGACCGATTACCCCGCCGATCTGGCCGAGGGTATGGCGCCGCTTCTGGCGGATGTGCCCGACACGCTGGGCTGTAAATAGGGGGCTCTGCCCCCGCCCGTTCCGGGCTCCCCCGGGATATTTCGACCAAGCCGAAACAGGCGCGCTCTCGCCGCTATGACCGGGCGCAGGCTTGACCTTTCGACCCCGCCGCGCCAGCTTGCGCCGAATTTTCGTGGATGGAGCCGATGGCCGCACGCACTGCCCCGTTTTCCCGTTTCGAGTTCATGATCGCATGGCGCTACCTGCGCGCGCGCCGCGCCGAAGGTGGCGTCTCGGTCATGACATGGATTTCCCTGATCGGCATCGCGCTTGGCGTGGCCGCCCTGATCGCGACGCTTGCGGTGCGCGCGGGCTTCCGCGCCGAGTTCGTCTCGACCATCGTCGGCTCGAACCCGCAGATCACCGTCTATTCCGCGCCGATGGAAGTGGCCGAGGGCTCGGGCGTCTATTCCAAGCTGATCCGCGACTATGCCGCGCGCACCGAGCGGATCAAGGCGATCCCCGGTGTGGTCAGCGCGGCCCCGGCGGTGCGCGGACAGGCGATGGTCAGCTTCGGCGACCGCTCCAACGTGGCGGATGTCTACGGGCTGGCGCTGTCGGATCTGAAGAACATCCCCAATATTGCGCATTCCGACGACGCGCAGGGCGATATCGACAATTACGGTGAAGGCATCGCGATCGGCATCGGGATGGCGCGCGATCTGGGCGTGACGGTGGGCGACACGGTCAAGGTGATCTCGCCCAACGGGGCCAAGACGCCGTCCGGCACGAGCCCGCGCGTGAACGCCTACAAGATCTCGTATGTGTTCTCGGCCGGGCGCTACGACATCGACCAGACGCGGCTTTATATGCCGTTCAAGGAGGCACAGAGCTTCTTCAACCGCGAAGGCGGGGTGGATGAGATCGACGTCGACGTGGCCGATCCCGAGCGGATCGCCGAATGGGAGCCTGCGATCATGGATGCGAGCGGCAAGGGCGCGCTTTTGTGGACCTGGAAGGACGCCTCGTCGAGCTTCCTGCGCGCGCTGACGGTCGAGGATAACGTGATGTTCATCATCCTCTCGATCCTCGTGCTGATCGCCTCGATGAATATCACCTCGGGGCTGATAATGCTGGTGAAGAACAAGGGCCGCGATATCGGGATCCTGCGCACGATGGGGCTCAGCGAGGGCTCGATCCTGCGGGTCTTCTTCCTGTGCGGCGCGTTTACCGGGGTGATCGGGACGCTGGCGGGGCTGGCGATCGGGGTGCTGTTCTCGGTCAATATCGACCATGTCATGGGCTTCGTGAACTGGCTCAATGGCGGCGATGCCTGGGACCCGTCGATCCGCGGCATCTATCATCTGCCCGCGAAACTGCAGCCCTGGGACGTGACCAAGGCGGTGGCGCTGTCGCTGACGCTGAGCTTCATCGTGACCATCTTCCCGGCGCGCCGTGCTGCGCGCATGAACCCGGTGGAGGCGCTGCGCTATGAATGACGTGCTGATCTGCGAACAGTTGGAAAAGTGCTACAACCGGGGCAAACCGAACGAGATCACGGTGCTCAAAGGTCTCGATCTGACCATTCCGAAGGGGCAGGTCGTGGCGCTGGTCGCGCCCTCGGGGGCGGGGAAATCGACGCTTCTGCATATCGCGGGGCTGCTGGACACGCCCGATTCCGGCCGGGTGCTGATCGACGGTGAAGACCTGACCGGAGCGCGCGATGGCAAACGCACGGCCGCGCGGCGCGAGAAGCTGGGCTTCGTCTACCAGTTCCACCACCTGCTGCCGGAGTTCTCGGCGGTCGAGAATATCGTGCTGCCGCAGCTGGCCAACGGCGTCAGCCGCAAGGCGGCGGAAGAGCGGGCCAAGGACCTCTTGAGCCGCGTCGGTATGGCGGGCCGGATGGATCACCGCCCCTCGGCGCTGTCGGGTGGCGAGCAGCAGCGTGTGGCGTTCTGCCGGGCGCTCGCGAACGGGCCGAGCCTGTTGCTGGCTGACGAGCCCACGGGCAACCTCGACCCGACCACGTCGGACACGGTGTTCGACGTGCTGATGGGGCTGGTGCGCGAGACGGGCCTGTCTGCGCTGATCGCGACGCATAACATGGAGCTCGCCGCCAAGATGGACCGCGTGTTGCATCTGGATAACGGCGCGCTGGAGGAGGGGATATGATCGTTTACGGGATTTCGACCTGCGACACGGTGCGCAAGGCGCGCAAAGCGCTGGAAGCGGCCGGGCGCGATGTAGAATTTCGCGACGTGCGGGCGGAGCCTCTGACGGGGGGCGAGATCGCGGAGTTCGAAGCCGCCTTCGGCGACAAGATCGTCAACCGCGCCTCCACGACATGGCGCAACCTGTCCGAGGGCGAGCGCGAAAAGCCTGTCGCCGATCTGCTGAGCGAACACCCTGCGCTGATGAAGCGCCCGGTGATCCGCGAAGGCGACAAGCTGACGCTGGGCTGGGCGAAGGCCACGCAGGCCGAGTGGCTCTGAGAGGGGCGCCCCTCACCGAAGGCTGAGACAGAAAAACGGCGCACATCCCGCGATGCGCGCCGTTTCAAATTCTTACCGTCCGATCACCCGATCAGAGCAGGACCAGATCCGATGCCGAGGAGCGGCCGTCGCGACCCGACTGCAGCTCATATTGGATCTTCTGATTGTCATCGAGCCCCTTGAGACCCGCACGTTCGACAGCAGAGATGTGCACGAACACGTCCTTGCCGCCTTCGTCGGGCGCGATGAAGCCGTAACCCTTGGTGGAATTGAACCATTTCACGGTGCCAGTGGCCATTACCGTCTTCTCCTTCGTAGTCTCCCGGCGCGATATTGCGTCCGGGCCGTGCAGCCAGTCTCTTTCGGGTCTTCCGGCTGCCTTTTTCAGAAGCGAGGCGGTAGGAGAGTCTGTAACACACGCATATTCAAGTCTCTCCGAGAATTGCGAAAATGCAATGACATTCCATGAGGGGCGTAAGCCCCTCACGGGTCTGTGAAAATTCGGGATAGGCCGTTGAATTGGCGATTATTCGCGCAAATCGGGCGGCGTCGATTCGGTGATCAGCTGCGCCACGATCTCGTCGATCGCCACCGTGGAGGTGCGGGTGTCGCCAAGCTTGCGGACCGACACGGTGCGCTCCTCGACCTCTTTCATCCCGATCGCGAAGATGTAGGGCACCTTGCCGAGCGAGTGCTCGCGGACCTTGTAGTTGATCTTCTCGTTGCGGGTGTCGGCCTCGGCGCGGATACCGGCGGCGCGCAGCTTTTCGGTCACTTCCAGCACGTAGTCGTCGGCGTCAGAGACGATCGAGGCCACGACCACCTGACGCGGCGCGAGCCAGAGCGGCATCTTGCCGGCGAAGTTCTCGATCAGCATGCCGATGAAGCGCTCGAACGAGCCCAGCACCGCGCGGTGCAGCATCACGGGCCGGTGGCGCTCGCCATCGGAGCCCACGAATTCCGCGTCCAGCCGCTCGGGCAGGTTGGTGTCGACCTGCAGCGTGCCGCATTGCCAGTCGCGCCCGATCGCGTCGGTCAGCACGAATTCCAGCTTCGGCCCGTAGAATGCGCCTTCGCCTTCGAAGATCTCGTAGTCGTAGCCAGCGGCCTTGCAGGCATTGCCGAGCGCGGCTTCCGTGTAATCCCAGCTCTCGTCGCTCCCGATGCGCTTTTCGGGGCGCGTCGACAGCTTGATGCGCCAGTCGGTGAAACCGAGATCGTCATAGATCCCCGAGAGGAACTTGATGAACTTCTCGGTTTCCACCTCGATCTGATCCTCGGTGCAGAAGATATGCGCGTCGTCCTGCGTGAAGCCGCGCACGCGCATGATGCCGTGCAGCGCGCCCGAGGGCTCGTAACGCGCGCAGGAGCCGAACTCGGCCATGCGCAGGGGCAGGTCGCGATAGGATTTGACGCCCTGATTGAAGATCTGCACGTGGCAGGGGCAGTTCATCGGCTTGAGCGCGTTGACCGTTTTCTCGCGCGCATGATCCTCGTCGACTTCGACGATGAACATGTTCTCCTGATAGTTCTCCCAGTGGCCCGAGGCCTCCCAGAGCTTGCGGTTCACCACCTGCGGCGTGTTCACCTCGACATAGCCGTCATCGCGCTGCTTGCGGCGCATGTAGTCCTGCAGCGCGGTGTAGATGGTCCAGCCGTTCGGGTGCCAGAAGATCTGGCCCGGCGCCTCTTCCTGCATGTGGAACAGGTCCATCTCGCGACCCAGCTTGCGGTGGTCGCGCTTGGCGGCCTCCTCCATCATCGTGACCCAGGCGTTGAGGTCCTTCTTGTTTTTGAAGGCCACGCCATAGATGCGCTGCAGCATCGGACGGCTGGAATCGCCCAGCCAATAGGCGCCCGCGACATGGGTCAGCTTGAACGCATCCGCCGGAACCTGACCGGTATGCTGCAGGTGCGGGCCACGGCAGAGATCCTGCCAGTTGCCGTGCCAATACATCCGGATGTCCTCGCCTTGCGGGATCCGGTTGATCAGCTCGACCTTGTAGGGCTCGTTCGTCGTCAGATAGTGGTCGATCGCGTGTTTGCGGCTCCAGACCTCGGTCTTGATGGCGTCGCGCGCGTTGATGATCTCGCGCATCTTCTTCTCGATCGCGCCGAGGTCTTCGGGCGTGAAGGGCTCTTCGCGGTCGAAGTCGTAGAACCAGCCATTGTCGCGGACCGGGCCGATGGTGACCTTCACGCCGGGATAGAGCTCCTGCACGGCGCGGGCCATGATATGGGCGAGGTCGTGGCGGATCAGCTCCAGCGCGGGGCCGTCATCCTGCATCGTGTTGATGGCGATCTGCGCGTCTTCCTGGATCGGCCATTGCAGATCCCAATGCGCGCCGTTCACCTGCGCGGAGATCGCTTTCTTCGCCAGCGACGGTGCGATCGAGGCGGCTACTTCGGCCGGCGTCACGCCCGCGTCGTAGTCGCGCGAATTGCCATCGGGAAAGGTGAGGGAGATCTGGGACATGTCGTCCTCCTCGTCGGTTTGGCGCCCACGGAACGCCCGGTTGCGGGATATATGGTTCCCGAGCCTTTTGCGCGGCTCGCGCGCGGCTGTCAATGGGGCCGGGCAGGGGGAGATGTCGCAGGGGGGGCTCTGCCCGCCGTCGCCGGAGGGCGACAAAACGCAGAAGGGGGCTCTGCCCCCGCGCTGGCGCGCTCCCCCGGGATATTTCGGCCAAGCCGAAAACCAGGGCTGGCTGCCCCTTCGTTTTGGTCAAAATATCCCGGGGGTGAGGTGCGCAGCACCGAGGGGGCAGAGCCCCCTTGGCTATGGGCCAAGAGAAAGGCGCCGCTCGGGCGCCTCTCGCTTACATTTTGTTGAGCTTGCTCTGCAGATCGGCGAGCTGTTTCTTGATCGAGTCCAACTCGCCGCGATCGTCGCCGCTTTCGGGCGCGGGGCCGGACGAGCCTGCCGTGCCCCAGCCTGCCATCATGTTCTGCAAGAAGGCCTGTTGCTGCGCCTGCAGCGCCTCGAAGCCCGGCATGGAAGACATGGGATTCGGCATCTTGTTCATATTCTCGAGCATCTGCGAGTGCCCCTCGCGCAGCATCTCGAAGCTGGCGGCGAGGAATTGCGGCACCACCGATTGCGCGGCGCCCGTATAGGAACGCACCAGATCGGTCAGCACGTCGACCGGCAGCACATTCTCGCCGCGGCTTTCGTGCTCGGCCACGATCTGCAGCAGATATTGCCGCGTCAGGTCGTCGCCCGATTTCAGATCGACAATCTGCACCTCGCGCCCGTCGCGGATGAATTTCGCGATGTCTTCGAGCGTCACGTAATCGCTGGTCTCGGTGTTGTAGAGACGGCGGCTGGCGTAACGCTTGATCAGCAAGGGCTTTTCGTCTTCGGCCATGTGATGCGATCCTCCCCGGATTGTGCTTGTGCAGCGATTGTGTGACGCCGCGCTGCCAAAAGCAATAAAAGAAAAAGGGCGCGCCACGAGGGCGCGCCCGAGATACGCGGGGCCGACTGGGAGGAGGAAGCCGGTGCCCGCGGTGAAGTCTTACTTCGCAGCCGCCGTGGCTTTCTTCGTCGCAGCGGTCATGTCGGCGGTCGCCTTCTTGACGTTTGCGGAGGCTTCTTCCGACATGTCCTTGCCGGCAGCCATCATCAGCTCGACGGTGTCCATCTGAACCTTTTTCGCGATTTCAGCGAAAGCGGCCATGTTTTCGGCAGCCATCTCGGCCGAAGCCGACGCGAAGTCGCTCATCGCCTTGGCGTAATCGGCGGGCTCTTCCTTGGTTTTGGTCAGGTCGCCCATCTTGTCGATGGTGCCCTTGGTCCATTTGGTCGAGATTTCGGTCGACTTGCCGGCAGCTTCAAGCGCCACCTGCGACATCTTCTCGCCCAGAGCCGCTTGCGATTTGAAAGCGTCTTGGAATTTCGAGGTGTCGACGGGGAAGGACGCCATCATGTCCTGCATGATCTTGGTGTAGTCTTGGGTCTTAGCCATGTGAGTGCTCCGTTGGGTTGGGGCCCGTGGTCTGGAACGTTGGCGGGGCCCTTTGGGTTACGCAACGTATATACATGCTGCGACGCAGCATTTCAAGAGAGGAATTGCTGCGCCGCAGAAATTTTCAACCCGAGCGGGAAAGTTATATCTTAACTATCTCTTTGACATAAGTGCCGGGCGCATCGGCCAAAACCGGGTGATCTGCATCGCCGGGCTGGCGTGCGGGCACCATCGCGCCGGACTTCTTGGCCAGCCATTCGCCCCAGCGCGGCCACCAGCTTCCCTCATGGAACTCCGCCTGCGCGCGCCATTCGGTGGGATTCGCGATCGGGGCTTCGGAGGTGTAGTGGCCGTATTTCTTCTTGCTGGGTGGGTTCACGATCCCGGCGATATGGCCCGATTGCGACAGGACGAAGGTCTTGTCCTTCGATCCCATCTTCGCGACCCCGTTGAAGGACGCGACCCAGGGCGCGATGTGATCGGTCTCGCAGGCGATCGCCATCAGCGGCACGTTCACGTCCGAGACCTTGACCGTCTCGCCCAGCACCTCGAAGCCATCGCGCGCGAAGCGGTCCTTCTGGCAGAGCCCGCGCAGATACTCGACCGCCATCTTGCCCGGCAGGTTCGTCGAGTCGCCGTTCCAGAACAGCAGATCGAAGGCGGGCGGGGATTCTCCCATCATGTAGCTGCGGATCGCAGGCCGGTAGATCAGGTCGTTCGAGCGCAGATAGGAGAAGGTGCGCGACATGAAATAGCTGTCGAGCACCCCGTCGGCCTCGCATTGCCGCTCGATCCCGTCGACGAAATCGTCCTGCAGGAAGACCGCGAATTCGCCCTGATCCGAGAAGTCGGTGAGCGTGGTGAAGAAGGTGGCCGAGTTGATCGACTTGTCGCGGCGCTTGTTCAGCAGGCCCAGCGTCAGCGACAGCGTGGTGCCCGCGATGCAGTAGCCGACCGCGTTGACCTTCTTCTCGCCGGTGATCTTCTTCACCTCGTCGATCGCGGTCAGGTAGCCCTCCTGCACATAGTCATCCATGCCGACATCGGCATAGCTTTGGTCGGGGTTCTTCCAGCTGACCACGAAGAGGGTGAAGCCCTGATCGACGATCCAGCGGATCAGCGAGTTCTGCGGCTTCAGGTCCATGATGTAGAAGCGGTTGATCCAGGGCGGGAAGATCACCAGCGGGGTCTTGTGAACCTTTTCGGTGGTCGGCGTGTACTGGATCAGCTCGAACAGGCGGTTGCGATAGACCACCGCGCCCTCGGCGGTGCCGATATTCTCGCCCACGGTGAAGGCGTCCTTGTCGGCCAGCGTCACCAGCAGATCGCCGCGGTTCGCCTCGATGTCGCGCACGAGGTTCTCGAGCCCTTTCACGAGACTCTCGCCCTCCGTCTCGATCGCCTTCTCCAGCGCGTCGGGGTTGGTGGCGAGGAAATTCGTGGGCGCCATCAGGTCGATGATCTGGCGCGAGAAGTAGTTCAGTCGCTGACGGTCCACCGGGTCGAGATCGTCGAGCTTGTCGACCGCCTCTTTTACGCCTTTGGCCGCGATCAGATACTGCTGTTTGATGTAGTTGAAATAGGGGTGGCTGTCCCAGAGCGGATTGGCGAAGCGCGGATCGGACGGGCCGGGGTCTTCCGGCGGGCGGAACGCGCCCTTGGCGAGCGCCTCCTGCGCTTCGAGGTAATGCTTCATCGCCTGACCCCAGTAATTCACCTGGGCTTCGAGGATTTTCGAGGGTTTTTCGAGCCACTCATTCATCATGGCGGCAGAGGACGTCATGTAGAGATCGGCGCCGGGGCCTTCGAGGGCCGGGTTCATCGGTCGCTTATGCGCGATCGCGTCGACCATGCGCTCGGTCAGCTCTTCGATGCGGGTGAGGTTCTCCTGCATCTTCTGCGATGCAGCAATTTTGTCCGTCTCCTCGGTTGTCATAAATGATATTCCTCCCTATCCTCTGCACCAGCATAATATCGCCGCAGTCTTGGGGTAAAGCGGCGTTTCCATTGCCGAGTGAGTGCGTGGCCCGCCCCGAGGAGTTGCATATGAAAACGATCATGTCCTACGACCTGATGGAGACCTTCAGGAACACGAACGAGTGGATGGGCGCCTCGGCGCGCGCCATGGCCTCCTACCCGGTCTGGGGTCTCGCCCCGCATCCGATGTTCAAGATCATGTCGGCCTGGGGCCGCGTGACGGAGCGCTCGTTCGCACGGATGGTGATCAAGCCCGACTGGGGCATCCATTCGATCGCGGCCGAGGACGGGCGCGATCACCTCGTCGAGGTCGAGACCGTGCTCGACAAGCCCTTCGGCAGCCTCGTGCATTTCAACGTCCACGGTCGCGAACCGATGGAGCGGCGCATCCTGCTGGTGGCGCCTATGTCGGGCCATTACGCGACGCTGCTGCGCTCGACCGTGGCCTCGCTGCTGCCAGATGCGGATGTGTGGGTGACCGATTGGCATAATGCGCGCGACATCCCCGTCTCTGAGGGCAAGTTCGATATCGAGGATTATACCCTCTATCTTGTCGATTTCATGAAGAAGATGGGCCCTGACTGCAACGTGATCGCGGTGTGTCAGCCCGCACCGCTCGCGCTGGCGGCGACCGCCTATCTGGCCGAGGAAGACCCGGCCGCGCAGCCGCGCACGCTGACCCTGATCGGCGGTCCGATCGACCCCGATGCGCAGGCCACCGAGGTCACCGATTTCGGGCGCCGCGTCACGATGGGCCAGCTCGAGCAGATGGTGATCCAGCGCGTCGGCTTCAAATACAAGGGCGCGGGCCGTCTGGTCTATCCGGGACTGATGCAGCTCGCCTCGTTCATCTCGATGAACATGGACAAGCACGCGCAGGCCTTCCAGGAGAAAATCTGGAGCGAGGCGCAGGGCGAAGGCTCCGAGCATGACAAGCATTACCGCTTCTACGACGAGTATCTCGCGGTGATGGATATGACGGCGGAGTTCTACCTCTCCACCGTGGAGCGCATCTTCAAGGGCCTCGAGATCGCCCAGAACCGCTTCGAAGTCGCGGGCAAGATGGTCGATATCTCGAAGATCACCAAGGTCGCGGTGAAGACCGTGGAGGGCGAGAAGGACGACATCTCCGCTCCCGGCCAATGCGTCGCCGCGCTCGATCTGTGCTCGGGCGTGCCGGAGTCGATGAAACAGCAACACCTCGAGCCCGGCGCAGGCCATTACGGCATCTTCGCAGGCTCCAGCTGGCGCAACAACATCCGCCCGCTGGTGCTCGATTTCATCGACGAGAACGCGGACAACCCCGCGCCGGGGAAGGGCAAGCCCGCGACGGTCACGCCGATCCGCAAGAAGCCGGTGAAGACGGCCGAGGCGGGGTGATCTCACTCCACGCGAGAGTTTTAGAAAAGCGCTGCTTCGGCAGCACTTTTTTATTCGCGACTTCGCCATCGTTTTGACGGGTTTCGGCGCATGATCGGAAAATCACTTTGATTTTTTGAGACCGAAATTATGGACGCATTGTTTTTCCCTGTTGTGCTTCTCCTCCTCCTCTTAGCCGCGATCGTAAAATCCCCACGCTTCAAGGGGTTCATCGGAGAGGTTTACGTGAGCAAAGGGCTCAAGACGCTTGCTGAAGAAGAGGGTATGCATCTTTTCGATGATGTGACCCTGCCCGTAAAGGACGGGACAACGCAAATCGATCATGTCCTCATTTCGCGGAGCGGCGTGTTCGTTATTGAGACCAAGAACATGAGCGGTTGGATATTCGGTGCCGAGAGGCAATCCCAATGGACGCAGGTTCTCTTTAAGAAAAAGACCAAGTTTCAGAATCCGCTGCGGCAAAACTACAAGCACATCAAAGCGATTGAAGACTGTCTTGGTGTAGACGGCAGCAAGGTTCAGGGGGTTATTGTCTTCGTGGGTGGGGCGGTCCCGAAAACCGAGTTTCCTCCCAGCGTTCACTGGCGACGGAATGCGATGCTCAACTTTCTGAAGTCTCCCCACCAAGTGATACTCACGGAGGGTGAGGTTGAGGCGCTATGTCAGGCGTTGGAACGCCGACGGTTCGAGCGGGGTTTGAGGACCACGCAGCAGCACATCAAGAACGTCAGGACGCGGGTCGAAGCGCAGGCTTCGACGGATGGGTGTCCGCGGTGCGGATCCGCGATGGTCGAGCGCCGTAGCAAGAAGACGAATGACGTCTTCCTGGGCTGCACGAATTTCCCGAAGTGCCGTGGGACCCGGAAAGTCGAAGCCCCGAAGGTTGTTGCGTTCTCACGCCAACAATAACGGCGCCTCCAGCCAGTCGCGCAGGCCTTGGGTGATCTTCTCGGGCTGCTCCAGCGGGCTCAGGTGGCCTGCGCCGAGGATCAGGCGAAATTCGGCGTGGGGCATCAGCTCGGCGAGGAATTCGTGGCGGCGGGGCGGGCAGATCTTGTCGTATTCGCCGCACATCAGCAGCGCGCGGGTTTTCGTGGCGCGCAGCGTGCGTTGCAGGTCGGGGCGGCGCATCAGGGCGCGCGACTGCACCTCGAACGTGTCGGCGCCCAAGCCTGCCGCCATCTCCAGCATCATCGCCTGAATCTCGGCGCGACCGGGATCGGGGGCGAGGCTCTCGGCGGGAACCTCTTCCAGCATCATCTCGTCGAGCCGCCCGGTGAGCGCCTTCACGATCCGGGTTTCGCGCGCGGCGGCGATCTGCGGCATCTCGGGCAGGGGGGAGACGTCGAGCAGCGCGACCTGGCTCACCCGGTCGGGGGCGCGGCGCAGGATCTCGATCGCGACGACCGCACCCAACCAATGCCCGACGAGTGCGAATTGCGGCGGGGCCTCGTCCAGCACGGTCTGCGCCATCTCCTCGATCGTCGCGCCGCGCAGCCGCGCCACCATCACCGAGCACTCGGAGGACAGCTCTTGCAGCGGGTGCCAGAACAGCCGTGCGTCGCACATGAAACCGGGAAGAAAGACCAGCGGGTCGCTTGGCATCGCTCGAAACCTCAATCGCGGCGCGTTTTCGCGCTTCTCGCGTCGAGTGTGCCGCAAGGGCCGAGGCCAAGCAAATCGAAATGCCGCAAGCAGCGGATCACAGCCGGGCGAGCACCTCCGCCAGCGCGGTCTCGATCAGCGCGAGGCAGTCCGGGTCCGAGAAGCGGTGATCGGCGCCTTTGACCAGGGTCAGGCGCATGTCCGCGCCCTCGGCATGCTCCAGCAGGCGGATCGCGGTCTCGGTGCTGACGGCCTCGTCGGCGGTGCCTTGCAGGAAACGCGTGGGGAAGGGCAGCGCCAGCGGGCTGCGCAGCACCAGCCGTTCGCGGCCCTCGTTGATCAAGCGGCGCGTGATGACATAGGGCTCGCCGTAATCCGACGGGATCGCGATGGAGCCTTCGCTTTCCAGCTTGTGCCGGGTTTCCTTGTCGAAGCTCGCCCAATAGCCGTCCTCGGTGAAATCGGGGGCGGCGGCGATGGTGACGAGGCCTGCGACCTTCTCGGGGTGTTCGCGCGCCATCAGGAGCGAGATCCAGCCGCCCATCGAGGAGCCCACGAGGATCTGCGGGCCTTCGGTCTTGGCCATGATCACGTCGCGCGCATCCTCGAACCAGTCGCCGATGGCGCCGTCCTCGAATGCGCCGTCCGAGACACCGTGGCCGGAATAGTCGAAGCGCAGGAAGGCGCGGCCTTCACGCTTGGCCCAGTCCTCCAGTGCCAGCGCCTTCGTGCCTTCCATGTCGGATTTGAACCCGCCGAGGAACACCACGCTCGGCCCGTCGCCCGGCGTCAGGTTATAGGCGATGCGGCGGCCTTCTTGGGTCTCGAAATACTCGGTCATCTGCGCTCCCTGCGATCTGTTCGCGCCCAGCCTATCGGGCGGCGCGGGTGGCCTCAACCTGTCCGCTTGCGCTCAGTGTGCGGGCTTTTCCTTACCGGTGACGGCGCGGTAGATCGGCTGGATGATCCGGGTGACGACGGGGATCAGGAACAGGCCGTAGATCAGCCCGAAGATGCCGTCGAAGAACGCGGTGACGGCCCAGGAGACGAAGCCTTCCGCCGTGCCTGCCGCATGGGCGGCGGCTTCGGCCTGATGGTGGATCCAGTCGTAGGGCGCGTGCCAGCCAAGCTCTGCCAGACCGTGCAGCACGATATTGCCGCCGACCCAGATCATCGCGGCGGTGCCGACGATCATCAGGATCTTCATCAGCCATGGCATGACTTTCACCATGCCACGCCCGAAGGCTCGGGTCGCAGAAAGGTTGGCGTTCTCGGCCAGCCAGAGCCCCGCATCATCGGCTTTCACGATCAACGCCACCGAGCCATAGACCAGCACCGTCACGCCGATACCGATGATCGCAAGCGCGATCGCCTCCATCCAGATCGGCTGGCCCGAGGGCAGAGCGGCGAGGCCGATCGTCATGATCTCGGCCGAGAGGATGAAATCGGTCTTCACCGCGGCTTTGACGCGCTTTTCCTCGAGATGGTCGGCGGTCTCCGCCGCGACATGGCCCTCGGCATCGGGCTCATGCGGTTTGAACAGGTGATAGACCTTCTCCGCGCCCTCGAAACACAGGTACGACCCACCCAGCATCAGCAAGGGCGTGATCAGCCACGGCGCGAAGGCAGAGAGCAGCAGCGCCGCTGGCAGCAGGAAGATCAGCTTGTTCTTGATCGAGCCGAGCGCGATTTTCCCCACGATCGGCAATTCGCGGGCGGGCTTGAAGCCGTGGACATATTTCGGCGTGACGGCGGCATCGTCGATCAGCGCGCCGGCAGCCTTGGAGCCCGCCTTCGCCGCCTGACCTGCCGCATCGTCGATCGAGGTCGCCGCCACCTTGGCGATCCCCGCCACGTCATCCAGCAATGCCAGCAAGCCACTCATCGCAAACCCTTTCCCAATCACGCCCGCGTGAGCCTAGGGCGCGTCACCCCAAGCCACAAGCGTGAAGACTTGTTCCCGAATTCTTTCCGGGCGGACATGAAAAAGGCGCCCGAAGGCGCCTTGATCGGAATTGTTTGAAAGGCTTACAGCCCCAGCTTCTGCGCGACGATCTGGTTGACCGCCTTGGGGTTGGCCTTGCCGCCCGAGGCCTTGATGACCTGACCGACGAACCAGCCAGCCAGCTTCGGGTTTGCCTTGGCCTTCTCGACCTGCTCGGGGTTCGCGGCGATCACCTCGTCCACGGCGGCCTCGATGGCGCCGGTATCGGTGACCTGAATCATGCCGCGCTCTTCCACGATCTTCTCGGGGTCGCCGCCTTCGGTATAGACGATCTCGAACAGGTCCTTCGCGATCTTGCCCGAGATCTTGTCGGACTTGATCAGCCGGATGATCGCGCCAAGCTGCGCGGCATCGACCGGGCTCGACGAGATGTCGTGATCTTCCTTCTTCAGGCGACCGAAGAGCTCGTTGATGACCCAGTTCGCGGCGAGCTTGCCGTCACCGGCCTCGGCCACCACGGCTTCGAAGTAATCCGCGTTCTCGACCTCTGCGGTCAGCACCGAGGCGTCATATTCCGACAGGCCCAGCTCCTTGACGAAACGCGCCTTCTTCTCGTCGGGCAGTTCGGGCATCGAAGCGCCGATATCGTCGACCCAGGCCTGCTCGATCTCGAGCGGCAGCAGGTCGGGGCAGGGGAAGTAGCGGTAATCATGCGCCTCTTCCTTCGAGCGCATCGAGCGCGTCTCGCCCTTGTCGGGATCGTAGAGGCGGGTTTCCTGCACCACTTCGCCGCCGTCTTCGACGATGGCGATCTGGCGACGCGCCTCGTATTCGATCGCGGCTTGGATGAAGCGCATCGAGTTCATGTTCTTGATCTCGCAGCGCGTGCCGAGATGGCTGAAATCCTGCGTTTCCTGATATTTCTCGTAAGCGCCCGGCTTGCAGATCGAGACGTTAACGTCGGCGCGCAGGTTGCCGTTTTGCATGTTGCCGTCGCAGGTGCCCAGATAGCGCAGGATCTGGCGCAGCTTGCCGACATAGGCCGCCGCTTCCTCGGGGCCGCGAATGTCGGGGCGCGAGACGATTTCCATCAGCGCGACGCCGGTGCGGTTGAGGTCCACGAAGGACATATGCGGGTCCATGTCGTGGATCGACTTGCCCGCGTCCTGCTCGAGGTGGATGCGCTCGATCCGGACCTTGCGGGCGACGCCCGGGCCCATGTCGACGATGATTTCGCCCTCGCCCACGATGGGGTGATAGAGCTGGCTGATCTGGTAGCCCTGCGGCAGGTCCGGGTAGAAATAGTTCTTCCGGTCGAAGGCCGAGCGCAGGTTGATATCGGCTTTGAGGCCGAGGCCCGTGCGCACGGCCTGCGCCACGCAGAACTCGTTGATCACCGGCAGCATGCCGGGCATCGCCGCGTCAACGAAGGCCACGTTCGAGTTCGGTTCTGCGCCGAACTTGGTCGAGGCGCCCGAGAACAGCTTGGCTTTGGAGGCCACCTGCGCGTGGACTTCAAGCCCGATCACCAGCTCCCAATCCGATTTGGCACCGGCAATGACCTTGGGTTCGGGGGCTTGGAATTCGAGATGGTCGAGCATGTCCACATCCTGTCAGTAAAGGCTTGGGCAAGCTTCTAGGACAGGGCAGGGGCGGGAGCAAGAGGGCGACCGCCCCGGATTGGGGATCAGACCACCGGCACGCCGTAGGATTCGAAAATCGCGCTGAGCCGGTCGAGCGGCGGCGTGGCCTCGCGCGGCAGGTAGGCGCGACGCCCGTCGCGCAGCGTGACCATGCATTCGTCGCCCGCAAGCTTGCGCCGCCGCAGCCGCGCCGAGTCGATCTGTGCGAGCGGGAACGTGCCCAATTGCCGCCCGTTGCGATAGACTTCCATCCGCGCAGGCGTGATCCGCAGCAGTCCCGAGCTGTTGCGCATCAGCTTGTAGAGGGTGAGGGCGAGATAGGTGCACGCGGCGACGTGGACCCAGGTCGTCGCGGTCAGTTTCATTGCACTGTAAAGCAGCGCCATCCCGAAGGCGAGGGCGAGATACCCTCCCGCCCGGCGGGCTTGGTGTCGGTATTCAAATTCATTGTCGTCCATGGTCGAGCCCATCCGCGAAATTGCGTAACGCCCGCAAGGCGCAGGCGTCCGCGTGTCATAGCGCGAGAACCCGGCACGGATGGGCCGAAAATACGGCCAATCCGTGGTGAGAGGGGCGCGCCTGCGGGCGCTGAGCGGAAATCAGCCCAACAGACGCTGGGTCATCTCCGACAGGTCGCGGCTGAGGCCCGGCTGGGCGGCGATCCGTTCCAGCTCGCTGCGCATCTTCTCGCGCCGGCCTTCGTCATAGCGCGTCCACGTCTCGAAAGCGGTGGACATGCGGGCTGCGACCTGCGGATTGACCGGATCGAGCTTCAAGAGCCAGTCGGCATAGAAGCGATAGCTCGCCCCGTCTACGCGGTGGAAGCCCGCGTGATTGCCCGACAACCCCGCCATCAGCGCCCGGAAGCGGTTCGGCGTCTTCCATGTGAAGAGCGGATCGCGGGTCAGCGCCTCGGCGCGCTCGAGCGCCGTCTCTGGCGGGCAATTGGCCAGCTGGACGAGGAACCATTTGTCCATCACCAGCCGGTCGCCCTGCCAGCGGTCGCGGAATTCGGCCATGGCGGCGGCGTCCTGCCCGGTCTGCACCAGAGCTGCGAGCGCGCCGAGGCTCTCGGTCATGTTCTCGGCCGAGGCGAACAGCGCCCCCGCCCGCGCCCCACCGTCGATGCGGTTCAAAAGCCGCAGGACCGCAAGGCGCAGCGCACGCGGACCGGCCTGCTCGGGATCGGAGCTATAAGGGCCCGTCGCTTCGGTGCTGGTGAAGATCTCGGCCAGAAGCGTCTTGTGCGCAGTGGCCAGATCGCGGGCGAGCCCTTCGCGTGCCGCGTAGATCGCCGCCGGATCGGGCGTCTCGCCCTGATCGTAGAGCGCCTGCGCGATGCTGTCCTCGGAGGGCAGGTTCAGGCACAGCGCACGGAAGGCCGGATCGGCGCTCTCGTCGCGCAGCAGCGCCCCGATCGCATCGGAGAAAGACGCGTCGGACTTCTGCCCTTGCACCCGCCCGATCAGCACTTTCTGGGCCAGCGCGCGGCCTGCCTCCCAGCGGTTGAACGGGTCGCGGTCATGGGTCAGCAGGAAAGCCAACTCGGACGTGTCGGCGTCGCGCTCCAGCCGCACGGGGGCGGAAAAGTCGCGCAGGATCGAGGGCACTGGGCGCGTCGCGAGCCCGTCGAAGGTGAAGCTTTGTTTCGCCTCGGTCATCTCCAGAACGGTGGAGGGCACGACCTCGTCGCCATTCTCGGACAGAAGGCCGACTTCGATCGGAATGTGGCGCGGAAGCTTCTCCGACTGGCCCGGCGTGGGGCGCGTTTCCTGTTCGAATTCAAGCGTGTATATGCCGTCCTTGAAGCTGTCGCGCACCCGCAGGGTCGGCGTGCCCGCATCGGTATACCAGCGCTTGAACTGGCTCAGATCGCGGCCCGAGCTGTCCTCGAAGACCTTCAGCCAGTCCTCGATCGTGCAGGCTTGCCCGTCATGACGCTCGAAGTAGAGGTCGAGCGCGGCGCGATAGCCATCTGCGCCCAACAACCGATGCAGCATCCCCACGATCTCGGCGCCTTTTTCATAGACGGTCGCGGTGTAGAAGTTGTTGATCTCGCGGTAATGATCGGGGCGCGGCGGGTGCGAGAGCGGGCCGCGATCCTCGCGGAACTGCCGTCCGCGCAGCGCCAGCACATCGTCGATCCGCTTCGTCGCATGGCCGCGCATGTCGCCGGTGAACTGCTGGTCGCGATAGACCGTCAGCCCCTCTTTCAGGCACAGCTGGAACCAGTCGCGGCAGGTGATCCGGTTGCCGGTCCAGTTGTGGAAATACTCGTGCGCGATGATGCCCTCGATGCGTTCGTAATCGGCATCGGTCGCGGTCTCCGGCGAGGCCAGAACCCATTTGGAGTTGAAAATGTTCAACCCTTTGTTCTCCATCGCGCCCATATTGAAGTCATCGACGGCGACGATGTTGAAAATGTCCAGGTCGTATTCGCGCCCGTAAGCCTCTTCGTCCCAGCGCATCGAACGGTGGAGCGCTTGCAGGGCGAAGTCGCAGCGGTCCTCGTCGCCCGGACGGACCCAGATATTCGTCGCGACCTCGCGGCCCGACATCGTGGTGAATGTGCCCGAATGTGCGCGCAGATCGCCCGCGACCAGCGCGAAGAGATAGGCGGGCTTGGGCCACGGATCGACCCATTCGGCATAGCCGTCGCGGCTCTCGACGAGATCGCCATTCGCCAGCAGCACCGGCTGGTCGCCGGTGATCGTGACGTGGAAGCGCGCCATCACATCGGGGCGGTCCGGGTAGAAGGTGATCTTGCGGAAGCCCTCGGCCTCGCATTGCGTGCAATACATGCCGTTGGACATATAAAGCCCTTCCAGCGCGGTATTCTTCGACGGTGCGATCCGCGTGACGGTCTCCAGCATGAAGGGCTGCGAGGGCAGAAAATGTGCCGGGATTGTCAGGCCCGTCTTGCTCAGCTCGTAGTCGTCAGGCGTCAGCGCCCGCCCGTCCACTGCGACCGAGACCAGCTCCAGATCTTCGCCATCGAGCTCCAGCGCGGCCGCCTCCTGCCGGGGCGAGAAGGAAAGGCGCGCGCGCACTTCGGTCGCATCCGGGTCGAGCGTGAAATCAAGCCGCACGGTTTCGAGGGCGAAGGGGTAGGGGCGGTAGTCGCTCAGGCGCTTGGCAGGGGCGTCGGCAGCCGTCAGTTCAGCGGACATTCTAACGATATTCCTAATTAACTTCGGGTTATGTCAGGTGGCGCGCGCCCGTGCGAAAGCAAGTTCGCCTTTGCGTGAGCTGCGCCTCTGATGTTCGGCGGGCACGAAACGGCTTGGCGTCGCAGTTCCGCAGCTGGCGGCACAGTATCCGCCCCGCTCGGGGTTTTCAAAGCGGTTTCGCGGACCGCTCTGAGAGCCGCGGGTGCAGACCGGGTGAACCCGAAGCGGGAGGGCTGCGTTACCTAAGGTGAAGGGGGTGGCTTGGCGCGAGGTCGCGGCCGCCCCGACATGGAGCTTAGGAAGATGGAAGGAGGACATCCGATGTCCGCACCCGATACCAATGTGAAGACCCAGAAGAAAAGACACGCCCCCGCCCTGATCGGGATCGCGATCGTCGCGGTGTTGGGCGTGGCGGTGATCTTGGTTTGGATCGCGATGGCGACAGATACCTCGGAAACGACGGCAAGCGATCCGGGTCAGGCCGAGGTCACGACGCAGCCCGCCCCGGAGACCGAGGGCGTCGTGCGCTCGGAGCCGCCGTCAAAGCCGCTGGACGGGGTTGGTCTGTCCACCACGCAAGCGCCCGAGACGACCGGAGTCGGCACTGTTGAAAGCAATGGCGACGCGACGGAGGCCGACCCGATTCAGCAGTGAGCAGGGGCGGGCCACGCCCGGCTGCAGCGCCCCGTTTCGACGATCCGCTGGCCTTTTTGCGCCCTTTCACCGTCTTAGCGTCTTCCCGCCCGCGACCGGCAATCCGCTGGACATTCACGCTCAGCGGTTTCATCTAATACGCGACTAAGCAAACCGGGAGGGCTTAATGGCACAGCGGGTCGCACGAAACGAACTGCAGGTGGCGGTTGAACTGGCCGCCTTCATCGAGGATCAGGCTTTGCCGGGGACCGGCGTCGCGCCGGAGCGCTTCTGGGAAGGGCTGTCGGACCTGCTGCATACGCAGGGGCAAAAGAACCGTGCGCTGCTGGAGACGCGCGAGGCGATCCAGTCCAAGCTCGACGACTGGCACGCGCATCACCGCGCCGAAGGCTTTGATTTCGAAGACTATAAATCCTTCTTGAAAGAGATCGGCTACCTCCTGCCCGAGGGCGACGAGTTCGAGATCGAGACGCCGGAAACCGATCCCGAATTCGCCACCGTCTGCGGTCCGCAGCTCGTCGTGCCGATCACCAATGCGCGCTATGCGCTCAACGCCGCGAATGCGCGCTGGGGCAGCCTTTATGATGCGCTCTACGGCACCGATGCGCTTGGCGATCTGCCGCAGGGCAAGGGCTATGACCCCGAGCGTGGCGCCCGCGTGATCGAGCGCGCGAAGGCATTTCTCGACGAGGCGGTGCCGCTTGCAGGCGGCAGCTGGACGGGCGTGACGGCGCTGCGTGTCGAGAACGGCGTCTTCTTCGTGGAGAACGCGGTGGGCGAAACGGGGCTCGCCGATCCGGCGCAGTTCCTCGGGTTCAACATTTCCGACGAGGGCGCGCTGTCCGAGGTTCTGCTGGAAAATAACGGGCTGCATCTCGTGATCGAGATCGACCCGACGACCGAGGTCGGTCAGGCCGATTCCGCCGATATTGCCGATGTCATCCTTGAGGCCGCGATCAGCACGATCATGGATTGCGAGGACTCGGTCGCCTGCGTCGATGCCGAGGACAAGGTTCAGGCCTACGGCAACTGGCTGGGCCTGATGAAAGGCGATCTGCGCGAAAACGTCGTGAAGAACGGCGACAAGACTGTCCGGCGGCTCGAAGGCGATTACCAGTTCACCGGCGGCGGTGGCGAGAAGATCACGTTGAAAGGCCGCTCGCTGATGCTGGTGCGCAATGTCGGCCACCTGATGACCACGCCCGCGATCCTGACCCGCGACGGTGAAGAGGCCTTCGAGGGTCTGATGGACGCGATGGTCACCACGCTCTGTGCGATGCATGACCTCAAGAAGACCGAAGGCCCGCGCAACTCGGTCACCGGCTCGGTCTATGTGGTGAAGCCGAAGATGCACGGCCCCGAAGAGGTCGCCTTCGCGACCGAGATCTTCGACAAGGTCGAAGAGGTTCTGGGCCTGCCGCGCTACACGGTGAAGCTGGGCATCATGGACGAGGAGCGCCGTACCTCGGTCAATCTCAAGGAATGCATCCGCGCCGCGAAGAACCGCGTGGCCTTCATCAACACGGGCTTCCTCGATCGCACGGGCGACGAGATCTACACCTCGATGCAGGCCGGTCCGATGCTCGCCAAGGGCGAGATGAAGGGCCAGCCGTGGATCGAAGCCTATGAGGATCGCAACGTCGATATCGGGCTGGCCTGCGGGCTGGCGGGTAAGGCGCAGATCGGCAAAGGCATGTGGGCGATGCCCGACCGGATGGCCGATATGCTCGAGGCCAAGGTCAACCACCCGCTGGCGGGTGCGAACTGCGCCTGGGTGCCGTCGCCGACGGCGGCCACGCTGCATGCCACGCATTACCACAAGGTCGATGTGAAGCGTCGCCAGCAGGAGATCGCCGCGATGAACCGCCCGGCGCGGCTCGACGATCTGCTGACGATCCCGCTCGCACGCGGCAAGAACTACTCGGAAGAGGAAATCCGCACCGAGATCGAGAACAACGCGCAAGGCATCCTCGGCTATGTCGTGCGCTGGGTCGATCAGGGGGTGGGCTGCTCAAAGGTGCCCGACATCCACGACGTCGGCCTGATGGAAGACCGCGCGACCTGCCGGATTTCCAGCCAGGCGATCGCGAACTGGGTCGAACATGGGCTGGTCAGCGAAGGTCAGGTGATGGAGGCGCTGCGCAAGATGGCCAAGGTCGTCGACCGCCAGAACGAGGGCGACCCGAACTACCGCCCGATGGCGCCCGGCTATGACGGCTTCGCCTTCCAGGCGGCCTGCGATCTGTGCTTCCTCGGCACGGTCCAACCCTCGGGATATACGGAACCGGTGCTGCATCAGCGCCGCCTGCAAGTGAAGGAGGAACGCGCATGATCACGCTCGAACAAGCGCAGAAGATGATCGAGACCGCGCTGGCGCAAGGTGTGGAGGACGACCTGAAACCGCTCTCGGCGATCGTGCTGGATGCGGGCGGTCACCCGCTGGCTTTCGCGCGCGCCGATGGCGCCGCGCCGGGCCGGTTCGAGATCGCGCGCGCCAAGGCTTACGGTGCGGTGATGCTGGGCATGGGCGGCAAGGCGCAGATGGCGCGGGCCGAAGCGCAGGCCTATTTCATGGCCGCCGTGAACGGCATCTATGACGGCAAGACCTGCCCGGTGCCCGGCGGCGTGCTGATCCGCGACGAGAGCGGCGCGGTGATCGGGGCGATGGGCGTCACCGGCGATACCTCGGACAATGATGCGAAAGTGGCCGTGGCCGGGATCGAGGCTGCGGGCTTCACCGCCGAGGACTGATCCTCTCGCAAGGTTCGATTTCGGGCGGTCCGGCGGGCGATGCCGGGCCGCCCGCGTCGTCTCTGCTCCCGCTTGGGCCCCGCTCTGTCCGCGCTCGGGCCATTGACGCGCCCGGCGCGCTCTGGCAGGGGAGAGCGCAAATAAGGACAATGAGAATGCACCTGTTTTCCGACATCCGCGCCGCGGTGATTGCGGCACTCGATCAGATGGTTTCCGAGGGCGCGCTGCCCGAGGGGCTGGACTACGCAAACGTCGCGGTGGAGCCGCCGCGCGATCCGCTGCATGGCGACATGGCGACCAACGCCGCGATGGTGCTGGCCAAGCCCGCCAAATCGAAGCCGCGCGACATCGCCGAGACGTTGGCGGGCAAGCTGGCCGCCGATGACCGGATCGTCAGCGCCGATGTGGCTGGTCCCGGCTTCATCAACCTGCGCCTCGATCCGAAGGTCTGGGCGGATGTGACCCACGCCGTGCTCAAAGAGGGCGCGGATTACGGGCGTTCCGATCTGGGTAAGGGCGTGAAGGTCAACGTGGAATATGTCTCCGCGAACCCCACCGGCCCGATGCATGTGGGCCATACCCGCGGCGCGGTCTTCGGCGATGCGCTGGCGAGCCTGCTGGATTTCGCGGGCTATGACGTCACGCGGGAATATTACATCAACGATGGCGGCGCGCAGGTCGATGTGCTCGCCCGGTCAGCCTATGAGCGTTATCGCGAAGCCTGTGGCCTCGAGCCGGAAATCCGCGAGGGGCTTTACCCGGGCGATTACCTGATCCCGGTCGGCGAGGCGATCAAGGCCAAGTATGGCGAGAGCCTGCTCGACAAGCCCGAGGAAGACTGGCTCGAAGATATCCGCGAATTCGCGACTGAACAGATGATGGAGATGATCCGCGGGGATCTCGCCTGTCTCGGCGTGAAGATGGATGTGTTCTCCTCCGAGAAATCGCTTTACGGCACCGGCCAGATCGAGGCCGCGCTCAAGCGGCTTGAGGATCTGGGACTGATTTACGAGGGCGTGCTCGACCCGCCGAAGGGCAAGCTGCCCGAGGATTGGGAAGAGCGCGAGCAGACGCTGTTCCGCTCGACCGAATATGGCGATGACGTGGACCGTCCGGTGAAGAAGTCGGATGGCTCGTGGACTTATTTCGCCCCCGATATCGCCTATCACTGGACCAAGATCGACCGCGGTTACGACCTGCTGATCGACGTCTTCGGCGCCGACCATGGCGGCTATGTGAAGCGGATGAAGGCGGCCGTGGCTGCGCTGTCCGATCGCAAGGTGACGCTTGATATCAAGCTGATCCAGCTGGTAAAGCTGTTCAAGAACGGCGAGCCCTTCAAGATGTCGAAGCGCGCGGGCACCTTTGTCACGCTGCGCGACGTGGTGGAGCAGGCGGGCGCGGATGTGACCCGCTTCCATATGCTCACCCGCAAGAACGACGCGCCGCTGGATTTCGATTTCGACAAGGTGCTGGAGCAGTCCAAGGACAACCCGGTCTTCTACGTGCAATATGCCCATGCCCGGGTCTGCTCGGTGCTGCGCAAGGCGGCGGAGGCTGGCTGGGACATGTCGGATGCACGTCTGGCCGAGGTCGATCTGTCCGGCGACTGGCATCCGTGTGAGCTGGAACTGGTCAAGAAGATCGCCGAATGGCCGCGTCTTCTGGAGATCGCGGCGCGCGCGAACGAGCCGCACCGGGTGGCGTTCTACCTCTACGATCTTGCGTCCGACCTGCACAGCCTGTGGAACCGTGGCAATGACGAGCCGGCCCTGCGCTTCCTGCAGGAGGGCAATGAGGCCGCATCGGCGGCGAAAATCGCCCTTGCCCGTGCCAGCGCCGTTGTCATTTCCGCCGGTCTTGGTATTCTTGGCGTGACCCCGGCTGAAGAGATGCGATAAACGCACGCCGCCGGGAACAGGCAAATTCCGGGTCAACCGGGCAAGGCCGGGCAACCGGCGGCGAGGCGACGAGCATGACGACCTACGACTACCGCGAGAGTGGGGGTTACGGGCATGAACACCCGCAGCCCCATTACGCGCATCCCGAAGATCCCGCTCCTGAACGTGCGCCACGCGTCGTGTCGCGCTGGGTCAATGTGGCCGGGGCGCTGACATCGGTCGCGATGATCGCGGGTTTGGTGGTCTGGGGCTACAAGCTGGCGATGCGCGACCTCAACGGCGTGCCGGTGATCCGCGCGATGGACGGGCCCGCCCGTATCGCGCCCGAGGATCCGGGCGGCGAACTTGCGCGCCATACCGGTCTTGCCGTGAACGACGTCGCCGGCACGGGGCAGGCGGCGCCCGCGCCCGAGAAAGTGACGCTCGCGCCTGGCCCCGAAGGCTTCACCGACGATGACAAGCCGATGGGCGAGCTGGCTGCTGAGACGAAAGTGGCGAGCGATGAGGCCAACCCTGCGTCCGACCCGGCCGTGGAGGCCGCGATCGCGGCGCTCGAGCCTGCTGCGCTCAATGCCGATCCCTCTCAGGTGAAGGACGCGCCCGACATTCCCGTGAAGCCTGCGCTGATGAGCCCGGCCATGCCCGAGACGCGCCCCGATGCGGTCGCGCAGGAGGCCGCACCCGAGAGCGACGCGGTCGAAGGCGTGATCCCGGCCTCGGTGCCGGGCGTCTCGCGCTCGCCGCGCCCGCAGGCCAAGCCGATGCGCGATCAGCTTCTGGCGGCGGCGCTGGAGCAGGCGGTAACGAAGCAGATGTCCTCCGGTCAGGCCGAGGCGGGCGTCGTTGATATCAATCCTGCGAATCTGGCGGCGGGCACGCGGCTCGTGCAGCTTGGCGCCTTCGACACCGAGGCCGCGGCCAAGGGCGAATGGGACCGCATCGCCAAGCGCTTCGACGCGCTGATGTCCGGCAAGAAGCGCGTGGTTCAGAAGGCCAGCTCCGGTGGGCGCGATTTCTATCGCCTCCGCGTCGCGGGCTTTGACGACGTGACCGAAGCGCGCCAGTTCTGCGCCGCCCTCGTGGCCGAGCGGCAGAACTGCATCCCGACGCAGGCGCGCTGATGGGCGTCGCCGCGATCTTCGGCTGCGAGGGGACAGAGCTCTCCGCGCGGGAACGCGATTTCTTCCGCGAGGCCGACCCGTGGGGCTTCATCCTGTTCTCGCGCAATATCGACACGCCCGAGCAGGTCGCCCGGCTGACCGATGCCCTGCGCGGGGCCGTTGGGCGCGACGCGCCGGTGCTGATCGATCAGGAAGGCGGGCGGGTGCAGCGGATGCGCGGTCCGCAATGGCGCGAATGGCTGCCGCCGCTGGAGCAGGCGAAGCGGGCAGGGGCGCAGGCGCCGCGCTCCTTCTGGCTGCGCTCGCGGATCATGGCGGAGGAGCTGCGCGCGGTCGGCATCGACGTGAACTGCGCGCCCACCTGCGATATCGCGGGGCTTCTGACCCATCCCTTCCTGCAAAACCGTTGTCTGGGCAAGGATGCGGCCACCGTGATCGCCAATGCCCGTGCCACCGCCGAGGGGCTGCTGGCGGGCGGCGTGCTGCCGGTGATCAAGCATATTCCGGGCCACGGGCGTGCGATCTCCGACAGCCACAAGGATCTGCCGGTGGTCGAGGCCTCCAAGGCCGATCTGATCGCGACTGATTTCGCGCCCTTCAAGGCGCTCGCTGATCTCCCGCTGGGGATGACCGCGCATATCCGCTTCACTGCGCTTGACGCGGCCCCCGCGACGCAAAGCGCGAAGATCATCAAGATGATCCGTGAAGAGATCGGCTTCGGCGGGCTGTTGATGAGCGACGATATCGGGATGGAGGCGCTGGCTGGCGGCTTCGGGACACGCACGGCTGCCGCACTGGCGGCTGGCTGCGATCTGGTGCTCCATTGCAAGGGCGATATGCCCGCGATCGAAGAGGTGGCGATGGCCGCCCCGGCGATGAGCGAAGCGGCAAGGGCCCGCGCCGAGGCCGCGCTGGACCGGCGCTTGCCGCCCGAGACAGTTGACATGGCCGCGCTCGATGCCGAACTTGAGGCACTCTTGAGCGGCGGCATGGATGAGTGACACCGAAAATCTGTTCGACTCGCAAACGGTCGCGGATCGGCTTCAGGCCGAGGCGCTGATCGTCGATGTCGACGGGTTCGAAGGCCCGCTCGACCTTCTTTTGACGCTTTCGCGCAGCCAGAAAGTCGATCTGCGCAAAATCTCCGTGCTGCAGCTGGCCGAGCAATATCTGGCCTTCGTCGATCGCGCCAAGGCGCTGCGCATCGAACTGGCCGCGGATTACCTCGTGATGGCGGCGTGGCTCGCCTTCCTGAAATCGCGCCTGCTGCTGCCGCCCGACCCGGAGGCCGAAGGCCCCTCGGCGGAAGATCTGGCCGAGCATCTGGCCTTCCAGCTGGAACGCCTGCAGGCGATGCGCGAGGCGGCGGCGCAGCTGATGGCGCGCGACCGGCTGGGGCGCGACACCTTCGCGCGCGGCATCTCGGAAGAGGTCGAGCGCGTCCGCAAGGTCACCTATTCGGCCTCGTTGATGGATCTGATGCAGGCCTATGCGCGCATCCGCACGCGCGATGAATTCCGGCCCTACGCGTTCGATCGGACCAATGTCTTCACGATGGAGGAGGCGCTGGACCGGATGCGGGGGCTGATCGGTTTCGCGGGCGGCTGGTCGGAGCTGACCACCTTCCTGCCCGACGGCTGGACTGCCGATCCCAAACGCCGACGCTCGGCCACCGCCGCGACCTTCGCGGCCTCGCTGGAAATGGCCAAACAAGGCCAGATCGAGCTGCGCCAGAGCGATACGTTCCAACCCATTTCGATCCGGAAGAAGACATGAACGACGAGCCGGAACAGACTGAAGAAAAAGAAGAAACCCTTTTCGCGGCACCGCCCATCGCCGAGCAGGAACGGATGGTCGAAGCGATCCTTTTCGCCTCTGCCGAACCCGTCCGTCTGCGCGAGATGGAAGAGCGGATGCCGCATGGCTGCGACCCGGCCGAGGCGCTCGTGCATCTGCGCAAGCGCTACGAGGGGCGCGGCGTGCGCGTGGTGAAGGTGGGCGACGCCTGGGCCGTGCGCACCGCGCCCGATCTCGCCTTCCTGATGCAGAAGGAGACGGTGGAAGAGCGCAAACTGTCCCGCGCCGCCGTCGAGACGCTCGCCATCATCGCCTATCACCAGCCGGTCACCCGCGCCGAGATCGAAGAGATCCGCGGCGTCGCTGTCTCGCGCGGCACGATCGACCAGTTGCTGGAGATGGAATGGATCCGCTTCGGCCGCCGTCGGATGACGCCGGGCCGCCCCGTCACCTTCGTCGTGACGCAGGAATTCCTCGACCAGTTCAGCCTCGAGAGCGCCCGCGATCTGCCGGGCCTCAAGGAGCTGCGTGCCGCCGGCCTGCTGGACAGCCGCCCCCTTCCGGGTGCAGTCTCCGACGACGAGGACGGCGAGGAAGACGAGGCCCAGACCGGCCAGTCCGAACTTTTCGAGGATTGAGAGGAATCAGATGAACCTCAACCAGATCATCAACATGATCATCCGCGTGCTCGTCCGTCGTGGCGTGAACTGGGGGATCAACAAGGGCGTCGGCATGGCCGCGAACCGGGGCGGCAAGGGCAAGAGCGCGGGCCCGATGACGGCGCAGGAGCGCAAGCAAGCCCAGACCGCGCGTGAGGCGGTCAAGAGGGCACGGAAGGCGGCGCGGATCACGCGGCGGTTTTGAGGTGGGACGTAACGCTATGGTGCGGCAACTATGCGGACTTTGCAGAGCTACGAGGTTGTTTCGGTTACGGTGGTTGAATGAGAGCTAAAGGTATGAATTCGACCATCACAATCCCGCTGTCATCCGGTCACGAGCGAGAGGTCACAGCCCAATTCAATGACGTGGCCGGACGCGAGCTTGCGGTCGTCCTGCCCGGACTTCGCTACGGATGTGAGCGCCCATTTCTCCGAGATGTCACCAAAATCTTTGAGGATCGCGGATGCGATATTGCGCGGATTCAATTCAGGTATGCCGACGATCCTGAATTCTTGGATGCGGACGAAGAAACTCAGCTCGTTCGGATTGCATCCGATGGTCGCGACATTATTACCGGACTTACGGCGCTTAGGCGTTACCAGCGCATTTGGATCATCGGAAAATCACTTGGTACGATTTCGATGGGATCGGCCTTTTCCGATTCCAGTCTTTTAAAGGACTCCGTGCGAGCAATTTGGTTGACACCGAGTCTGGTTGGGACGCCGCTGCTGACCCAGATTCTCGAACAAGGCTATAAATCGGTAGTTGTTATAGGTACCGACGACCCATCGTTCAGGCCAGAGCTTATCGCTCCTCTCAAGGCCGCGACGAACATAGCTTTTCATAGCGTCGAAGGCGCCAATCACGGGTTCCAACACGCGGACGGCACCATTGCTTCGGAGGCTGCAGTCTCAGAGGCCGTGCAGATCATAGCGGACTGGGTCAAAAACGATACCGCAAGGTAATTTTGTCGGCAGCGTTGGGTTCAATCCGGGCTCACCGCCCCTGCCGCCGTGCCATGAACGCCAGCCGCTCGAACAGATGCACGTCCTGCTCGTTCTTCAGCAGCGCCCCGTGCAGTTTCGGCAGCAGGTTCGCGCCTTCGCGTTTCAGGTCCTCGGGGTTCAGATCCTCGGCCAGCAGCAGTTTCAGCCAGTCGAGCACCTCGGAGGTCGAGGGTTTCTTCTTCAGCCCCGGCGTTTCGCGGATTTCGTAGAACTGGCTCAGCGCCTCGGTCAGCAGGCGGTCCTTGATGTCGGGGAAGTGGACGGCGACGATCTCGCGCATCACCTCCGGCTCGGGGAAGCGGATGTAGTGGAAGAAGCAGCGGCGCAGGAAGGCGTCGGGCAGTTCCTTCTCGTTGTTCGAGGTGATGATGACGACGGGGCGGTGGGCCGCGCGGATCGTCTCGCCGGTCTCGTAGACGTGGAACTCCATCTTGTCGAGTTCCTGCAGCAGGTCGTTCGGGAACTCGATATCGGCCTTGTCGACCTCGTCGATCAGCAGCACGACCCTCTTGCCCGCCTCGAAGGCCTGCCAGAGCTTGCCCTTGCGGATGTAGTTCTTCACGTCGTTAACGCGTTCGTCGCCCAGCTGGCTGTCGCGCAGCCGGCTGACGGCGTCGTATTCGTAAAGGCCTTGCTGCGCCTTGGTGGTGGATTTGATGTTCCACTCGACCATCTCCATTCCGAGGCTCTGCGCCACCTGCCGCGCGAGTTCCGTCTTGCCGGTACCCGGTTCGCCCTTCACCAGAAGGGGGCGCTCCAGCGCCACGGCGGCATTGACCGCGACGGTCAGATCGGGCGGGGCGACATAGCTGTCGGTCGATTGAAATTGCACGGGGAACACGCTCCGGTTTCGAGATCGCTGCGCAATGATCTTGCGCAAATCGTTTGCAACCTATCTGCGCCAAAATGCTGCCGCAACCCGGGCGTAAGAATTGATGAGGAAACACGCAGTCCGGGCGAATGCGGACGTGACAACACTGTGTTCTTGGGGTATTGCCTCGCCCGAGGAGAGTTGGCCGATGGCGAATGACGATCATGGTGACGCCCCCGGCACGTATGAGAGGGCAGGTATGAGAGCTGAAGTTTTCCTTCCGGATGATTATCGTCCGGCCGAGAATGAACCCTTCATGAATGACCGGCAGCTGGAGTATTTCCGCAGAAAGCTTCTGGCGTGGAAGGCTGAACTTCTCGAACAATCCGCTGAAACGCTGGAAGGTCTCGCGGAATCCGCGCGTAACGTTCCCGATATTGCCGATCGCGCCTCCGAGGAAACCGATCGCGCGCTGGAACTGCGCACCCGCGACCGTCAGCGCAAGCTGGTCAGCAAGATCGACTCGGCGCTGCGCCGCATCGACAATGGCGAATACGGCTATTGCGAGAGAACCGGGGAGCCGATCTCGCTCAAGCGTCTCGATGCGCGTCCGATCGCGACGATGACGCTGGAAGCGCAGGAAAAGCACGAGCGCCGCGAACGGGTGCATCGCGACGACTGATCGCCCGCGTGCACTGCGTGTGGTGATGCACAAAACGCGCGTTGCCTTCGGGCGGGAAGGCGCGCAAAACATTTCGACACCGGCACCGCCAAGGTGCCGGTGTTCGCTTTTGAAGGAGGCCCCATGCTTATCGGGCGCAAGGTTACGGTTCTGGGTGCGGGGATCGCGGGGCTGACGGTGGCGCGGGCTCTGGCGATGCGCGGCGCGGATGTCGAGGTGCTCGAACAGGCCGAGGCGATCCGCGAAGTGGGCGCCGGGCTGCAGGTCTCGCCCAACGGGGCGGCGGTGCTGCGTGCGCTGGGGCTGGGTGAGGCGCTGGAGGCTGCGGGGCCGCGCGCCGAGGCGGTGCGGCTCGTCGATGGCGAGACCGGGAGCCAGGTCGCCAAGCTCGACATGGCGCGGCTGCGCCCCGATGCGGATTACCATTTCGTCCATCGCGCCCGGCTGATCGAATTGCTGGCCGATGGGGCGCGCGAGGCCGGGGTGAAAATCCGCCTGTTGCAGCAGATCGAGCGGGTGGACCTCTCCGGGCCGCATCCGGTCTTGCACACAAAGCAGGGCGCCGAGATCGAGACCGACCTGCTGATCGGCGCGGACGGGCTCAACTCCAAGACGCGCGAGGCGCTTAACGGGCGGGTGGCGCCGTTCTTCACCCATCAGGTGGCGTGGCGCGCGCTGGTGCCGTGCGACGACTCCGAGACGAAGATCGCGCAGGTCTTCATGGGCGCGGGCAAGCATCTTGTGAGCTATCCGCTGGGCCGGGGGCTGCGCAATGTCGTGGCCGTCGAGGAGCGGCATCGCTGGGTCGAGGAAAGCTGGGCGCTCGAAGACGATCCGATCAATCTGCGCACCGCCTTCGACGATTTCTGTCCCACCGTGCGTGGCTGGCTCGATCAGATCGAGAAGGTGAACCTCTGGGGCCTGTTCCGTCACCCGGTGGCCGAGCGCTGGTTCGCGCCCGGTGTCGCGATTCTGGGCGACGCCGCGCATCCGACGCTGCCCTTCCTTGCGCAGGGGGCCGTGATGGCGATGGAGGATGCCTGGGTTCTGGCCGAGGCGCTTGCCAATTACGAGACCGACGAGGTGGCCTTCGCCGCCTATCAGGAGGCGCGCTGGGATCGCTGCGATCAGATCGTGACTGCGGCGAACAAGAACGCGCGGAACTATCACCTTTCAGGGGCGCCGCGCACCTTTGGTCATCTCGCATTGCGGGCCGCCTCGCGATTCACGCCGGAGCGGCTGGTGGGGCGGTTCGACTGGATCTATGGTTACGACGTGACGCAGCAGGCGGGGTAGGGTGGTAGGGCCCGCCTGAGGGCGCATAGCGCAGGGCCCCTCTGGGTTCGCCTCAGGCCGCTCTATCGCCGAAGAGACCTTGGAAAGACCGTTTATGCCGCGTCTTGGCGCGGGGCGACCAGCCCCGGGCCGCGCCCGACCCTCCCCACGGGAGGGCGCATCGGCAGTGTCTGCGCGGGCTCGACCGAACTGCGGGCTTGCGAGATAAAGCGCCAAGCCACAAAGCGCGCCAAGCGCCCACCCGAGGCTCGGGCGCGACCCTCAGTCGCTACAGAGTCGCTGCCCCGGCCCTTCGCTTGCGCTTCGGGCGTTCGCCGGGCGTCCTTCCATTGGAAGGCCGCTAATCCCGGCTCACCCCATCCGGAAATGCTTGGCGAGCTTCAGGCCCTGTCCCTGATAGTTCGAGGCGATGTCCTTGCCGTAAAGCTGGCGCGGCTCCTCGGCCATGCGCTCATAGACGAGGCGCCCCACGACCTGCCCATGCTCCAGTGCGAAGGGGGCCTCGTGGCAGCGCACCTCCAGCACCCCGCGCGAACCGGTGCCGCCGGCAGCGCCGTGCCCGAAGCCGGGATCGAAGAACCCCGCATAATGCACGCGGAATTCGCCGACCATCGCCAGGTAGGGCGCCATTTCGGCGGCGTGATCGGGCGGGATCGTCACGGCCTCGCGGCTCACGAGGATATAGAACGCGCCGGGATCGAGGATGATGCGGCCATCGGAGGCACGCACCTCTTCCCAGAAATCGCGGGCCGGGTAATGGCCGATCTTGTCGATGTCGATCACCCCGGTATGGGGTTTGGCGCGGTAGCCCACCAGATCGCCCTCGGCGGGCTTGAGATCGACCGAGAAGCCCAGACCCTCGTCGATCACCGCGGGGCCATCCACAAGCGGCTCCTGCTGGTGCAGGATCTTCAGCTCGGCATCGCTGAGCACTGCCTGACCGGCGCGGAATCGGATCTGGTTGAGTCGCATTCCCGGCCGCACCAGCACCGAGAAGCTGCGCGGACAGATCTCGGCATAGAGCGGGCCGTTATAGCCTTCGGGGATTCGGTCGAATTCAGTGCCGTCATCGGTAATCAGCCGCGTCAGCAGGTCGAGTCGCCCGGTGGAGCTTTTGGCATTGGCGACCGCCGTGACGCCCTCGGGCAGCGCGAGGGTCTCCATCAGCGGCACGAGATAGACGCAGCCTTTCTCCAGCACCACGCCGTCATCGGTCAGCGCCATGCGGTGCATCTCGAAATCATGCAGGCGGTGGGCGACCTTCTGCCCCTTGCCCGCGAGGAACGAGGCGCGCAGCCGGTAGGCCACGGTGCCAAGCCGCAGATCAAGGCTCGCAGGTTGAATCTGTTCGGGGATGATGGCTGGCTCGGCGGCGATCTCGCCGCGCGTGATCATGTCTTGCAGCATCGTGTCGGGTAGCACGCCGATGGTCATCCGATCCCTCCTCCGGATACACGAACGCCCACCCCGATGAAGAGGTGGGCGTTTGTCGAATTGGTCGGGCTGGCGAGATTCGAACTCACGACCTTCCGTCCCCCAGACGGACGCGCTAACCAGGCTGCGCCACAGCCCGACGAGGGGGATATAGTGCGAACCGGGCGGCGGGTGCAAGCAGTTAGTGAGAGAAATTTCACGCCAATTCGTCCGGGGTTAAGATCACTCATTCCGCTCGCGCGGAGCCATGCTGCGCGAGCCGCACCTGAAGGGCCTGCGCACGCAAGAGCAACATGCGCAGATCGCCCCGATCGGCGGGGCTCAGTCGCGCCGGATCGAGCGTGCGCAGCCCGTGTAACAGCCGTGCGAGATCGGCCCGCGCGGCGATTTTCGCGGCGCGTTCCTGCGGCCCGCGATCGATCGTCATCGCCACGACGGGGGCCATCGGCTCCGGCTCGGGTTCGACATCGAGCGCCATCGGTGCCTCCGCGTCTTCATCCCACGCGTCTTCTTCCGGGGATTCGCTGGAGGCGGTCTCCGACTCGTCGAAGAAGGAAGGCTGCGAGGGGGCAGGGAAGGGCGTCACCGAGCCGCCCTGATGGGCCTCGACAGGGGCGTCCTCGGCGGGGGTGAGATCGAGCAGTTCCTCGGGGCGCTCGGGGAGCGGTTCCTCGGGCTGGGTGTCACGTTCAGGAGTGTCCTGCATCGCCTCCTGCGCGCTGTCCTCAAGAGAGGCCGCCTCTTGCGGGGCCTCCTCCTGCGGAGCGGTCTCTTCCGGCGCTGCCTCGGTCGACTCGGGCGCGGGCTCGCTCGGGGTCGCGTCCTGCGCCTGAGGCGCCTCTTGCGGGGTCGGGCTGTGCTGGGGCGCGGCAACCGGGGCAATCGGCTCCGGAGCGCTCTGCGTGGCCTCTTCGGACTCGCGCTCATCCTCGACGCTTACCTCGCCACGTGCGGCCACTTCGCGGATGCCTTCCTCGCGGAGCAGTTTCTGCACGCCGCGGATGGTCATGCCTTCGTCATGCAGGAGATGCTTGATGCCGCCCAGAAGCGCCACATCGGCAGGCCGGTAATACCGCCGCCCGCCGGCACGTTTCACCGGTTTCACTTGCGTGAACTTGCTCTCCCAGAACCGAAGAACATGGGTCGGCGTGTCGAGAAGGTCTGAAACCTCAGAGATCGTCCGAAACGCGTCGGCGGATTTACCCATCGGTAGGACCTGTCATTTGTTATCGGGTTACTTTGAGTTGCCCGCCGCCACGCGGTCCTTCATCAGATGCGAGGGACGGAAGGACAGCACGCGACGCGGCGAGATCGGAACCTCTTCGCCGGTCTTGGGATTGCGGCCCATGCGCTTGGCCTTTTCGCGCACCGAGAAGGTGCCGAACGAGCTGATCTTGACCGTCTCCCCCTCCACGAGGGCGTCGGACATATGCTGCAGCACGCTTTCGACGAGCTGCGCCGATTCATTGCGCGACAATCCAACTTCGCGGAACACCGCTTCGCTCAGATCCATGCGCGTCAGGGTCTTCGACATCCTATCCCCCCGGATAAACGATTTCGCTAACAGTGACCGACCGCAATTCCCGAGTCAATATCAAGCACTTGGCGGACGGGATTGATGCGCGGGCTCACGCGCGTTTGCGCGGGAATCGCGTAAAACGAATGCAGAGAGGCCGCGCTTACCAGCGCAGGACGACCGAACCCCATGCCAGACCGCCGCCGATCGCCTCGGTGACCAGCACCTGGCCTTCCTTGATCTGGCCGCGTTGCTTGCCGACCGACAGGGCCAGCGGGATTGAGGCCGCGGAGGTGTTGCCGTGGTCTTGAACCGTGACGACAACGCGGTCCATCGGCAGCTGCATCCGCTCGGCTGTGGCCGCGATGATGCGCAGGTTCGCCTGATGCGGCACGATCCAGTCGACGTCTTCACCGCTCAGCCCGGCCTTATCGAGCGCTTTGTGTGCGGTTTCCGCGAGCTTGGTGACGGCGTGTTTGAAGACCGCGTTGCCCTGCATGCGCAGATGGCCCGCCGTGCCGGTGGTGGAGACGCCGCCGTCGACATAGAGCAGATCCTTGTAGCGCCCGTCGGAATGCAGGTCGGACGACAGGATGCCGCGATCGTTCGCGGTGCCGGTGCCTTCGGCAGCCTCGAGGACAAGCGCGCCCGCGCCGTCGCCGAAGAGCACGCAGGTGCCCCGGTCTGTCCAGTCCATGATCCGCGAGAAAGTCTCGGCGCCGATCACCAGCACGCGCTCGGCCTGCCCGGAAAGGATCAGCCCGTTCGCGTTGGTCAGAGCGAAAATGAAGCCCGCGCAGACGGCCTGCACGTCATAGGCAAAGCCCGTGGTCGAGCCCAAGCCCGCCTGAACCATCGTGGCGACGGAGGGGAAGGTGCTGTCGGGTGTGGAGGTAGCGACGACGATCGCGTCGATCTGGTCGGCGGTCATGCCCGCATCTTCGAGCGCGGCCTTCGCGGCCTTGATCGCGAGATCAGAGGTGTATTCCCCTTCGGCGGCGATGTGACGACGCTCGATCCCGGTACGGCCGCGAATCCATTCATCCGTGGTATCGAGCGTTTTCTCGAACTCGGCGTTCTCGACAACGCGCTCGGGCAGGTAATGGCCTACGCCGCGCACCACGGATCTGATCGTCATTGGCTGCTCTCGCTTTTCTCGGCGGCAGATGGCGCGCCGGATTTGGTCTCATCCTGCCCCGAGGGAAGGGTGGTGGCAACCCGTGCGGCCAGCTTCGCGCCGAAGCCCGAGCGTGCCAGACGGGCGGCCAGTTCGATCGCGGCGGCGAAGCTGGTGGCATCCGCCGAGCCGTGCGATTTCACGACCGTGCCGTTGAGGCCGAGGAAGACGCCGCCATTGGCGCGGCGCGGATCGGTCTTGTGACGCAGGCGCTTGAGCGCGCCCATCGCGAAGAGGGCGCCCAGCTTAGACATCACCGAAGAGGTCAGCGCCTCGCGCAGCAATTCTGCCACGAATTTCGCGGTGCCCTCGCCGGTCTTCAGCGCGACATTGCCGGTGAAGCCGTCGGTCACGATCACGTCGGCGCGGGCGCCGGCCAGCTCGTTGCCCTCGACGAATCCCGCGAAGTCGAACTGCCCCGCCTCCTGGGCGTTGCTGATCAGCTCATAGGCTTCTCGCAGCTCGGGGCGGCCCTTGTGTTCTTCGGTGCCGATATTGAGCAGCCCGATGCGCGGACGCTCCAGCCCCAGCGCGTTGCGCGCATAGGAGGTGCCCATCAGGGCGTAGGTCAGAAGATCCTCCGCATCGGCTTTCACATCGGCGCCCATGTCGAGCATGACGTTCCAGCCCGCAGGCCCGCGGGAGGGCCAGAAGGAGGCGATGGCCGGACGGTTCACGCCCGGCATTTTGCGCAGCCGCATCATCGAGATCAGCATCAGCGCCCCGGTATTCCCGCAGGAGACCGCGACATCGGCCTCCTTGTCGCGCACCGATTCGATGGCCGACCACATGGAGGTGTCCTGCCCGGTGCGCAGAACCTGCGCGGGCTTGTCCTCCATCGTGACGGTTCGCTCGGCGTGGCGCAGATCGACACAGTCGCCAAGATCGTGCTTGGCGATCAGCGGTTCGAGCTGCGCGCGCGGGCCGTGAATGATGAAATGCAGATCGGGGTGAGCGCGATGCGCCTTCGCGACGCCGGCGATCGTGGCCTCGGGGCCAAGATCACCACCCATCGCATCGACGGACAGAACGACAGCGCCGGCATTCGCCGGCGCTTTGCCCTTCTGGGCGGCTCGCATTTCTGCGGCCTTCATCTGCGATCCCGACTGCGGCTGGTCCTGCGTATCTTGCATGACGTGCGGCGCGGGTCGACGGGCTTACGCCGCGTCGTCGTCCAGATCGACCTCTTCGGTCAGAGCGACGACCTCACGGTCGGCGTAGTGACCGCAGGACGGGCAGACGTGGTGCGGGCGCTTGAGTTCGCCGCAGCTGGGGCATTCCGCCGGGTTGCCAGCGGTAAGCGAGTCGTGGGCGCGGCGCATGTTACGGCGCGAACGCGTGACTTTATTCTGAGGGACAGCCATGTCTCAACCTCGGGGTTTCGGGGGCCAGTAGCCCGTGTTTGCGGCGTTACAGCCCTGATTTTCCTTGTGGTTTCGTCACTTGGCCGAAAGCGTCTCTCGGGGTGCGAAGCCAAACGTCGAATGAGGCCGGGAACATACTCGGATTCTTTTTCCGTGCAAGCCTTTTTTCCGGCCATTTTTCAAGCGGTTTCGGGCGGTGCGAAACCGCGTCTTCCACTATGCGTCGCCCTTACCGTTTTCGCCCTTGGCAAGCAAGTCGCGCAGATTGGCAAAAGGTTTCATCTGCTCGTCGCTGAGCGGCTCGGCGCCCGGATCGGTCACCTGCGCGCCTTCCAGCTCCGCGTCTGCTGCACGCGGATAAAGCGGCAGGGCCAGCTCCATCGCCTCGAGCGCGACCACGCCGAGATTCACCGTCGTGGGCAGCGGTTCGGCGGTGTCATCCTCGGGCATCTCGACCTCTTCGGAAGTCGGCATTTCCATATCGGCGAGATAACGCCGCACCACCTCTTCGCGAATATCGGTCGTGACCGGGGCGAGGGTGATCACACAATCCTGAACCACGCGGGCCTCGAGGGTCGCGCGCAATTCCCAGTCCGAGCGGCCCTTCGGCGCAAGCTCGCCCTTGAGGCGCAGCGCCTCGACGTCGCGAATATCTGCCCAGTCTGCGATCGCCTTGAGCCGCTCTCCCTTGGCTTCGATGTCGAAGCGCGTAGGCTTGCGGCTGGGCAGATCGGCCAGCCGCATCGGCTCGCTCCAGATCGTCTCGGGGGCGGCGGGCAGGTCGGGATCGACGGGGGTCTGTGTCATGTCCGGCTCCTTGTTGTGGGTCGCTCGGTGTTGTCCTGCGACCCTTTGCATGCGCCCGAGTGCCCAATCGGCGCGCTCTAGCGCTTGAGGGCGGCGCAGTCATGATGTAAGCGTCACTAAAAGCCCGAAGTGTCAGAGGCAATAGGGGGTTGCAGGTGGGGATCGGTTCTATGATGCGCAAGGCCATGCTGTTTATCGCGTTCGGCGTGGTGCTTTTCGCGGGCGCCTGTTCTCCGATTTACCGCAACCATGGCTATGTGCCGATTGACGAAGACCTCGCTCAGATCGAGGTCGGCAAGAGCACGCGTGATGATGTCGCGTCCGCGATCGGGCGGCCCAGCTCGACCGGGCTGCTGGAAGGCTCGGGCTGGTATTACGTCGGTTCGCGCTGGAAAACCGTGACCTGGCACGCCCCTGAGGAAATCAGCCGGGAAGTCGTCGCCGTGTCGTTCAACGATAATGGTGTCGTGTCCAATGTCGAACGCTTCGGGCTTGAGAAGGGTCAGGTCGTGACGCTGTCGCGCCGCGTGACCGAGAGCAAGGTCAAGGGCATCGGCTTCCTGCGTCAGCTGATGGGCTCGATCGGTCGTATCAATGCGGGCCAGGTTCTCGGCGACAACTGATCTCGGCGGGGCGGCCGATCGCCGGCCGCCGCCATGACCCGCGAGGTCGCATGTCCCTGAGTTTCGCAAAAGGTGCCTATCAGGTCCGCGAGGCGACAAGCCCGGCAGATAGAGAGGCCGTCCTGCGCCTGCGCGCCGATGCGTTCCGGGGCGGGGCTTGTGATGCAGACCGCTTCGACCCGCTCTGCCGCCACATCCTGATTTGCGACGATCACGGACCTGCCGCTGCCGCGCGGCTTTTGCTGCTGGAAAGCGGGGCCGCGCTGTCTGCGGGCTATTGCGCCCAGTTCTACGATCTCGCGCCGCTCGGCAAATGGGCCGGGCCGATCCTCGAGCTGGGGCGCTTCTGCACCCGTCCGGGCCTGCGCGACCCGGATGTGCTGCGTCTGGGCTGGGCCGCGATCACGCGGATTGCCGAAGAAAGTGGGGCCGGGCTGCTGATCGGCTGCTCCTCTTTCACGGGCAGCGACTGGCGGACGCATCGCGCAGGGCTGGCCCATCTCGCGTCCCGCGGGCTTGGCCCCACAGCGTTGCGCCCGCGCCCCAAAGCGCCCGAACGCGTGGACTATCCCGCCGCGTTGGCAGGAGAGGCAGGCGATGTCAGCGCGCTGCCGCCGCTTCTGCGCAGCTATCTCGGCATGGGGGGCTGGGTGTCTGATCACGCGGTGATCGATCGCGACCTCGACACCTGTCACGTCTTCACCGCGCTGGAGATCGCCGCGATCCCCGAGGCGCGGCGGCGCAGCTTGCGGGCGCTGGCGCAATAAGCCGGGCGGCTGGGCGGCTTGAGAGGGCGGAGGCCTCCGGCGGGGATATTTGTTCCAAGGGGAAGGTGGGCTGGCGGTCATAGCGGCTGCGTCGCGCATGGCCCATTGACCTTTCGCCAAGGCCCGCTTAGCTCGCGAGCATGGCACGTGCACCGCTTTTACAGCTTTCCGACATCTCGCTCACCTTCGGCGGCAATCCCGTTTTCGAAGGGCTCTCCCTCACCGTCCAGCAAGGCGACCGCGTCGCGCTGGTGGGCCGCAACGGCTCGGGCAAATCCACCTTGATGAAGGTGATGGCCGGGCTGATAGAGCAGGATTCGGGCACGCGGGTCGTGCCGCCGGGTATTTCCGTGGGCTATATGGAGCAGGAGCCCGACCTGTCGGGCTTCGCGACGCTGGGCGATTTCGCCGCTTCCGAACTGGACCCGGCCGAGGCTTATCGCGTCGAGATGGTCGCCGAGGGGCTGAAGTTCAAGCCCGAAACGCCGGTCGAGACCGCCTCGGGGGGCGAGCGTCGCCGCGCGGCGCTGGCGAAGCTGCTGGCCGAGGGGCCGGAGCTGATGCTGCTCGACGAGCCGACGAACCATCTCGATATCGAGGCGATCGCCTGGCTGGAAAATCAGCTGAAGGAGACCCGCAAGGCGTTCGTGCTGATCTCGCACGACCGCGCCTTCCTGCGCGCACTGACGCGGGCCACGCTCTGGATCGACCGGGGCGAGGTGCGGCGTAACGAGCAGGGCTTCGAGACTTTCGAGGATTGGCGAGAGAAAGCGTGGGCCGAGGAAGACGAGGCCCGTCACAAGCTCAATCGCAAGATCAAGGCCGAGGCGCGTTGGGCGGTCGAAGGCATCTCGGCTCGGCGCAAGCGCAATCAGGGCCGGGTGCGCGCGCTGCAGGCGCTGCGCGCCGAACGCGCGGGTCAGATCAAGCGGCAGGGCGTCGCCGCGATGGAGCTCGACTCGGGCCAGCAATCGGGCAAGCGGGTGATCGAGGCCACGGGCCTGTCCAAGCGCTATGGCGACAAGCAGATCGTGACCGATTTCGACCTGCGCGTGCTGCGCGGGGATCGCGTGGCCTTCGTCGGTCCCAACGGTGTCGGCAAGACGACGCTTCTGAAGATGCTGACCGGCGAGGTCGCACCCGATGAGGGCGCGGTGAAGCTGGGCACGAATCTCGAGATCGCCGTCTTCGATCAGGCGCGTGCGACGCTCAATCCCGAGCAGACGCTGTGGGACGGGCTGGTGAACGATCCGGACATGGCGGTGAAGGGGCGCTCCGATCAGGTGATGGTGCGCGGCACCCCGAAACATGTCGTGGGCTACCTGAAGGACTTCCTGTTCGACGAGCAACAGGCGCGCGGCCCGATCCGGTCACTCTCGGGCGGGGAACGCGCGCGGCTGTTGCTGGCGCGGATCATGGCGAAGCCGTCGAACCTGCTGATTCTCGACGAACCGACTAACGATCTCGACGTGGAGACGCTCGATCTGCTGCAGGACCTGCTGGGCGAATATGACGGCACGGTGCTGCTGGTCAGCCACGATCGCGATTTCATCGACCGCGTCGCCAGCACGACCATCGCGATGGAAGGCGACGGGCGCGCCACCGTCTATGCGGGCGGCTGGTCGGATTATCAGGCGCAGAAGGCCGAGGCCGCGCCGGAGACCAAGTCCGCGCCGAAGAAGGACGCACTCAAGGCAGAGGCGAAACCCGCCGCGCCCCAGAAAGCTGCGCCGAAGAAAGCGGGCCTCAGCTTTACCGAGAAACACCGGCTGGAAGAGCTGCCCGGCGTGATCGAAAAGCTCGAGCATGAGATTTCCAAGATCAACGAATTGCTCGCCGATCCCGATCTCTTCACCCGCGAGCCTGTGAAATTCGCCAAGGCCACCGAGATGCTGAGCGACCGCCAGGCTGCGCTAGACGCGGCCGAGGTCGAATGGCTCGAGCTCGAAGAGAAAGCGCAGAACGCCTAAACCCTTCGCCCGCGGCTCGGTCGGATGCCTCCGGCGGGGATATTTGATCCAAGCCGAAGGGGAGGGCATTCTCTTTCGGATTGGCAGAAATATCCCGGGGGCTGGCGGAGCCAGCGGGGCAGAGCCCCTCTTTGCGGGGCAATAAGGAGGGGCGCATGACCAAGCGAACGGGGGCCAAGCGGACGGGACCGCTCAGCGGGCTGCGCATTGTCGAGATTTCCGGGCTGGGGCCGACGCCGTTTGCGGCGATGTGTCTGGCCGATTTCGGGGCCGAGGTGATCCGCATCGCGCGACCCGGCTCGGGCGGGGCGGAGAATCATGTGCTGGGGCTGGAGGTCGACGTGCTCGACCGGGGCCGAGACGTGGTGGAGCTGGATCTCAAATCCGACGCCGGGCGCGAGGCGGTGCGCACGCTGATCGCCCGCACCGATGGGGTGATCGAAGGCATGCGCCCGGGCGTGATGGAGCGGCTGGGGCTGGGGCCCGCGGATTTCCCCGATCATCCGGGTCTGGTCTATGGAAGGATGACCGGCTGGGGGCAGGAGGGGCCGCTGTCGCAAACCGCGGGCCATGACATCAACTACCTGTCTCTGACCGGGGCGCTGCACGCGATGGGCGGTGAGGCACCCGCGATCCCGCTCAACCTTCTGGGCGATTTCGGCGGGGGCGGAATCTATCTGGCCTTCGGGATGCTGGCGGCGCTGTGGCAGGCGCGCGAGACCGGGCGGGGGCAGGTCGTCGATTGCGCGATCACCGACGGGGTGGCGCATCTGATGGCGATGATCACCGGGATAGCCGGGCAGGGGGCGTGGGTGGATCGGCGGCAGGCGAACCTGCTCGACGGGGCCGCACCGTTCTACACGGTCTATGAATGTGCCTGCGGCGGGCATATGGCAGTGGGCGCGCTGGAGCCACAATTCTACGCGGTCCTGATCGACGGCTTGGGATTCGCGCCCCAGGACTTGCCGGCGCGCGAGGCCCGTGCGAATTGGCCCGCCTTGCGGGACGCTTTCGCCGAACGCTTCGCGACTCGCAGCCGGGATGACTGGGCCGAGGTCTTCGCGGGCAGCGATGCCTGCGCGACGCCGGTGCTGTCGATCGCGGAGGCCATCGCGCATCCGCAAAACGCCGAACGGGAGGCGTATGTCGATCTCGACGGGATCGCCCAGCCCGCGCCCGCGCCGCGGCTTTCCGGGACGCCGGGGGAGGCGGGTGCGCAGGGGCGCCGGCTCTCCGCGGCGGAGGCGCTCGCCCGCTGGAGCGATTGCGGATAAAACCTCGTTTTTCCTTGACAGATGGGGGCTGATCCCCGATATCGGCCTGACCCGGCGGAGAGTCTTCTTTCCGCCGGGCCTCGTTTTTGCAACTTCGCTCCTATGAGGAGCGCGCAGTCCGACGGCGGGCCGACAGGCCCAACGAACTCCGATCAGGGGCCACAGGGCGCGGATGAAGAAAAGGAAAGACCCATGTTTGCGGTCCTCAAGACCGGCGGCAAGCAATACAAGGTTCAGGCGGGCGATCTGCTCCGCGTGGAACTGCTCGCAGCCGAAGCTGGCGATAAAGTCCAGTTCAACGAGATTCTGATGGTCGGCGGCGACAAGCCCCAGTTCGGCACCCCGCTCGTCGAAGGTGCGGCCGTGCAGGCGGAAGTCATCGACAACATCAAGGCCGACAAGGTCATCACCTACCACAAGCGTCGTCGTAAGCACTCGTCGCAGCGTACCCGTGGTCACCGTCAGCAGCTGACCCTGCTGCGCGTCACCGACGTCCTCGCCACCGGCGGTGACAAGTCGGGCGTGAAGGAAGCCGTGGGCACCGCGATCGCACGTCGTGCGGCGCATGGTGGCAAAGGCGAAGCCGCTCCGGCCAAGCCCGCCAAGGCCGCCGCCGCTCCGAAAGCCGCGCCGAAGGCTGATGCCGCCGTCGCGGAAGCGGACGATCTGAAGGCCATCACCGGTCTCGGCCCGGCGGCCGAGAAGAAGCTGAACGAAGCTGGCATCACCACCTACGCTCAGCTCGCTTCGGTCGATCCCGAAACCATTGAAGCTACCAAGGTCAAGCCCGACTGGGTCGAGCAGGCCAAAGAGCTCGCGAAATAAGGAGAGACACCCATGGCACACAAGAAAGCAGGCGGTTCATCCCGTAACGGCCGCGACTCTGCGGGTCGTCGTCTTGGCGTGAAACTGTTCGGCGGTCAGGCAGCGATCCCGGGCAACATCATCGTGCGTCAGCGCGGCACCAAGTGGTGGCCGGGTGAGGGCGTCGGCCTCGGCAAGGATCACACCATCTTTGCAACGGCTGAAGGCCGCGTCACCTTCCATAAAGGCCTCAAGGGCCGCACCTTCGTATCGGTCCTCCCGGCTGCGGAGGCCGCCGAGTAACCCGACCGACGAAAGTGTCACAAAATCGGGGGATCGGCTGAAAGGCCGGTCCCCTTTCTCGTTGCGGTGCAGCACGCAAATGTTTGCAATCGCAGCGAGAAAATTTACCGGGTCGGGGGATGTATCGTCATCTTACTGTCCTATTTATTTACTAGGACCACGCGGCAGGAGGGGCCGCCGGTTCGTCCGCGTTTCGAGGAGGAGCGCCCATGTACCAGGAGACGATTTCCACCCAACCCGTGATCGAAACGGAGCGCTTCGTGCTGCGCCCGCTGCGCCGTTCGGATGCCGGCCTGATCGAGATGTATTCCGGCGATAAACGCGTCGCCGAAGGCACGCGCGCGATACCGCATCCGCTGCCGCCCGGCACGGCCGAGAATTTCATCACACGCGCACAGGCCGAAGACCGCGTCGAAGACGTCTGGGCGATCGATGGCTCGCGCCATGGCATGGGTGAGCTTCTGGGTGTCGTCTCGCTGACCCGTCTCGACGACGACCAATCCGAGATCGGCTATTGGGTTGGGCCGGGCTTCTGGAATACGGGCCTCGCCTCTGAGGCAGTCGCGGCGATCATCGCGGCGAACCCGCAAAACGCGCGCACACTTTTTGCCGAGGTCTTTCAGGACAATCCGGGTTCGGCCCGTGTCCTGACCAATTGCGGCTTCGAATATCTGGGCGATGCGGAAAGCTGGTCGCTCGCGCGCGGTCGCCATGTTCCGACCTGGACCTATCTGCGCAAGATGTAGGCGCGAGACCGAGAGCGGGAACGGGAGGGCGCTGCCCTCCCGAACCCTCCCGGGATATTTGGGCCAAGAGGAAGATGCATCTCATTGAAACGTCGCGCCTCGTCTTGCGTCCGCTGACTTCGGAAGATGTCGATGCGATCACGCGTGCCGCGAACGATTTCGAGGTCGCGCGCTGGCTCGCGAAGATGCCGCATCCCTACACCAGAGCCGATGCCGAGGCGTTCGTCGCCGCCAATCGCGAGAATGGGGGGCGAGTCTGGGGAATCACGCGACAGGGTAATTTTTGTGGAGTGATCGGAAAGGTCGGCGCGTTCGGTTATTGGTTGGGACGGGATCGTTGGGGCAATGGCTATGCCACCGAGGCCGGTCGCGCCGTCATCGCTGTGCATTTCGAGGCCCCGGACGCGCGGCCGCTCGCGGCGGGCTATTTCGAGGGCAATCGCCGCTCGCGTAGGGTTCTCGAGAAGCTGGGATTTCGGCACGCAGGCGAGTCGCTTGTCGATAACCGGGCGCTGGGGCGCAAGCTCCGGCACTTCGACATGATCTGCGAGCCCCCGTCTCGCGACGCGCATTCCCCTTCCTCTTGGTGAAAATATCCCGGGGGTGTGGGGGCCGCGCCCCCACGCGGCGCTTGATCCTGCGCGCGCGGGCAGCTATCCCGGCGCCTTGATGAAAGGGGCCTGACCATGAAATTCCTCGATCTCGCCAAAGTCTATATCCGCTCTGGCGGCGGCGGCGCGGGCTGCGTCTCGTTCCGGCGCGAGAAATATATCGAATTCGGCGGCCCCGATGGCGGCGACGGCGGCAAGGGCGGCTCGGTCTGGATCGAGGCGGTCGAAGGGCTCAATACGCTCATCGATTTCCGTTACCAGCAGCATTTCTTCGCCAAGTCCGGCCAGCACGGCATGGGCAGCCAATGCACCGGCAAGGACGGCGATGACGTCGTGCTGAAAGTGCCGGTCGGCACGGAAATCCTCGACGAGGATCAGGAGACGCTGATCGCCGACATGACCGAGGTGGGCCAGCGCGTGCTGCTCGCCAAGGGCGGCAATGGCGGCTGGGGCAACCTGCATTTCAAATCCTCGACCAACCGGGCGCCGCAGCGTGCGAATCCCGGTCAGGAAGGCGTCGAGCGCACGATCTGGCTGCGCCTGAAGCTGATCGCGGATGCGGGGCTGCTGGGCCTGCCCAATGCGGGCAAGTCGACCTTCCTCGCTGCGACCTCGAACGCGCGACCGAAGATCGCGGATTATCCGTTCACGACGCTGGTCCCGAACCTCGGCGTGGTCGGCATCGACGGGCGCGAATTCGTCGTGGCCGATATTCCGGGGCTGATCGAGGGCGCCTCCGAAGGGCGGGGTCTGGGCGATCAGTTCCTCGGCCATGTCGAGCGCTGCTCGGTGCTGCTGCATCTGATCGATGGCACGGCGGAGGACCCGGTCGAGGATTGGCGCACGATCATCGGCGAGCTGGAGGCCTATTCGGAAATCCTCGCTCAGAAGCCGCGCGTCACCGTGCTCAACAAGATCGACGCGATTGACGAAGAGACGCTGGCCGAGCGCAAGGCGGAACTGGAAGAGGCCTCGGGCGGGCGCGTGATGCTGATGTCGGGCGTGTCGAAGAAGGGCGTGCCGGACGTGCTGCGCGCGCTTTGGGCGGAGATCGCCAAGGACAAGCCGAAGCCGGAGGACGAGGGCGGAGCATGGCAACCGTGAGCGCGCCCGCTCTGGCGCAGGCGAAGCGTCTGGTGATCAAGATCGGATCGGCGCTGCTTGTCGATCAGAGCGGATTGCGCGCGGATTGGCTGCGCTCGCTGGCCGCCGACGTGGCGGCTTTGCGCGCCCGCGGCACGGGCATCGTGATCGTCTCCTCCGGGTCGATTGCGCTGGGGCGGCGGGTGCTCGGTCTCGCGGGCGAGACGCTGCCGCTGGAGCAGAGCCAGGCCGCGGCGGCGGTGGGCCAGATCCGCCTCGCGCGGGCCTATGAGGAAGTGCTGGGACCGCATGGGGTCAGCACCGCGCAGGTTCTGGTGACGCTGGAAGACACTGCGGACCGTCGCCGCTACCTCAATTCGCGCGCGACGCTGGAGACGCTGTTGAGCCTCGGCGTCGTGCCCATCGTGAACGAGAACGACACGGTCGCGACCGACGAGATCCGCTTCGGCGACAATGACCGGCTGGCCGCCCAGATCGCCGTGACGATCGGCGCGGATCAGCTGCTCCTGCTGTCCGATGTCGACGGGCTTTATACCGCGAACCCCAAGACCGACCCGAGTGCCGAGCATCTGCCGGTGATCGAACACATCACGCCGGAGATCGAGGCGATGGCGGGCGATCCCGTCTCCGGCCTCTCGAAGGGTGGGATGAAGACGAAACTGCTGGCCGCGAAGGTTGCGGTGGCGGGGGGCTGTGCGATGGCGATCGCGGAAGGCTTCGCCGAGCATCCGGTTGCCGCACTGGAGCAGGGCGGGCGCTGCAGCTGGTTCCTGCCCGAGGGCGATCCGCAGGCCGCGCGCAAACGCTGGATCGCGGCGATGAAGCCGCGGGGCGAGCTCTTCGTCGATGAGGGGGCCGCCAACGCGCTGCGTTCTGGCAAGTCCCTGCTGCCCGCCGGGATCACCAAGGTCGTCGGGCGCTTCGGGCGCGGTGATCCGGTCACGATTGCGGGGCCGGACCGTGCGGTTCTGGGCAAGGGGCTCGTGCGCTATACCGGCGACGAGGCGCGGCTGATCGCGGGGCACCGCTCGGGCGAGATCGAGGAGATCCTCGGATATCCCGGCCGCGCGGCGCTGATCCATCGCGACGATATGGTCGTGGGCTAAGCGGGGTTACTCCGCCCCTTCATTCGGCCCAGTCCGGCTTGCGCTTCTCGATGAAGGCCTGCACGCCTTCCTTCGTATCGCGCCAGAGCATGTTCTCGACCATCACCGCGGCCGTGTGCTCATAGGCCTGCGCGAGGTCCATATTGGCCTGATCGTAGAAGGCGCGCTTGCCGATCTTCACGGCGGCGCCCAGCTTGCCTGCGATGGTCTGCGCCAGCTTCTCGGTCTCGGCGCCAAGCTCCTCATGCGGCGCGATGCGATTGACCAGCCCGACCTCGCGGGCGCGGGCGGCGTCGATGAACTCGCCGGTGGTCAGCATCTCGAAGGCCACCTTGCGCGGCACGTTGCGCGACAGCGCCACCATCGGGGTCGAGCAGAAGAGCCCGATATTCACCCCGTTCACGCCAAACCGCGTCCCCTCGGCCGCCACGGCCAGATCGCAGGAGGCCACGAGTTGACAGCCGGCGGCGGTCGCGATGCCATGCGCCTCGGCGATCACCGGCTGGGGCAGGGCGGGGATCATCTGCATCACCTCGGCGCAGCGGAAGAAGAGATCGGCGAAATAGGCGCGACCCTGATCCTCGGCCTCGCGCCCGCGCTGCATCTCTTTGAGGTCATGCCCCGCGCAGAACGCCTTGCCCGCGCCACGCAGCACCACGACCTTCACGCTGGTATCCTCGGCCAGTTCGATGAACCGCGCCTTGAGCGCTGCCAGCATCGCATCGGACAGCGCGTTGAGACTGCCGGGGCTGTTCATCGTCAGATGCGCTACCGCGCCCTTATCCTCGCGGATCACCAGATCGGTCATTGAAACTCCTCCTCTTTGGCGAAACTTTAGGGGCGAGCGAGGGACAAGGAAAGGGGAGGGCGCATGGCGCTGGTAATGGATCGCGACGAGCTCGCGGAATTTCTCGACGAGGCGTTTCCGCAGGTGAAAGGCGACTTCGCGATCGACGCGCTCGTTGAGGACGAGCTCGTGGTGCGCCTGAAGGTGGAAGAGCGCCATTTGCGGCCCGGCGGCACGGTCTCGGGGCCGAACATGTTCGCGCTGGCCGATGTCGGGATCTATATCGCGATCCTCGCGCGGATCGGGCGCGTGGCGCTGGCGGTGACGACGAATGCGAGCATGGATTTCATGCGCAAGCCCGCCGCAGGGGCCGACCTGATCGCGAAGATCCGGGTGCTCAAGCTGGGCCGCGTCCTCGCCGTGGGCGATGCGCTGATCTATTCCGAGGGCGACGATCGGCCCGTCGCGCGCGCGAGCATGACCTATTCGATACCGCCGCGGGCGATGGGGTAGGGCGCTGCGCTTTCTGCGCCTTCGCCTTGGTCCAAATATCCCGGGGGAGGCGCGGATGCGCCGGGGGCAGAGCCCCCAACCCGACCCACCATCGCGTCGAGATATGGGGTATTTTGATACCTAATTTTTACCGCATTGTTTTTGCTGGAAAAATTCCGGAACGATGCACTTGAAAACGTGCCCGGAATCGCGCAAAAGCCCGCATCAGAATTCGAAATACCCCACAAGGGCAGATCACAGATGAAAACCTACACCGCAAAACCCGCGGAGATCGAGAAGAAATGGGTCATTATCGACGCTGAAGGCGTCGTGCTGGGCCGTCTCGCGTCGATCGTCGCAATGCGTCTGCGTGGCAAGCACAAGGCCACCTTCACGCCGCACATGGACATGGGCGACAACGTCATCGTCATCAACGCCGACAAGGTGCAGATGACCGGCAAGAAGCGTGACGACAAGACCTACTACTGGCACACCAACCACCCCGGTGGGATCAAGTCGCGCACCGCGCGTCAGATCCTCGAGGGAGCGCATCCCGAGCGCGTGGTTATGAAGGCGGTCGAGCGCATGATCTCGCGCAACCGTCTGGGTCGTGCGCAGATGGCGAACCTGCGTGTCTACGCTGGTGCCGAGCATCCGCACGAAGCGCAACAGCCTGAAGTTCTCGACGTCAAGTCGATGAACAAGAAGAACACCCGGAGCTGATCATGGCCGACGATATCAAGACCCTCGACGATCTGAAATCGGTCGTGACCGGCTCGGACAACGCTGGCGCCACCGAAACCGAAACCTCCACGCCCCGTGAGCCCGTGCGCGACGCGCAAGGCCGTTCCTATGCTACCGGCAAGCGTAAAGACGCGGTCGCCCGCGTCTGGGTCAAGCCGGGCACCGGCAAGGTCGAAGTGAACGGCAAAGCGATGGACAAGTACTTCGCGCGTCCCGTGCTTCAGCTGATCGTGAACCAGCCCTTCGGCGTGGCGAACGTGGACGGCCAGTTCGACGTCTACGCGACCGTCGCAGGCGGCGGCCTCTCGGGTCAGGCCGGTGCAGTCAAGCACGGCATCTCGAAAGCGCTGCAGCTCTACGATCCCTCGCTGCGTCCGGCTCTGAAAGCCGCTGGCTTCCTGACCCGCGACTCGCGCGTTGTGGAACGTAAGAAATACGGCCGTGCGAAAGCCCGTCGTAGCTTCCAGTTCTCGAAGCGCTAAACTTCGCGAATACGATTTGGAAAGCGGCTCCCATTCGGGGGCCGCTTTTCGTTTGGGGCTCCGCCCCTGGCGTGTGCCGCGCCCCCGATCTTTCATCCACAAAATGAAGAAGGCGCCCCGTTCGGAGCGCCTTCGAGCCTGTCTCGCCTGCGCGGGGCAGGGGCTTACTCCGCCTCGTCCATCTTCGCGGCGTTGAGCAGGGCGTAATTCTGCGCGCCCACGCGGTCGTAGAGGTCGAGCTGTGTTTCGAGGAAATCGACATGACCTTCCTCATCCGCGATCAGCTCTTCGAACAGATCCTTCGAGACGTAATCGCGCACGCTTTCGCAATGGTCGCGCGCCTCGCGATAGAGGGTCAGCGCGTCATGCTCGCCCGCGAGGTCGCATTCGAGCGTCTCGCGCGGGCCTTCGCCGATGCGCAGCGGGTCGAGCTTCTGCAGGTTCGGATGGCCTTCGAGGAACAGGATGCGCGCGATCAGCTTGTCGGCGTGATGCATTTCCTCGATCGATTCCTCGCGCGATTTCTTCGCCATCGCGGCAAGGCCCCAATCCTCCTGCATCCGGAAGTGCAGCCAGTATTGCGAAACGGCCGTCAATTCGCTGCGCAGAGCTGCGTTGAGATAGTCGATAACCTTAGCGTCGCCCTTCATGTCGTCTTCCTTCCATTGGTGCCTGTCTCAGCCCGGTCAGTTCGACCGGCACTTTCAAATTGGTATTCTTGCGCATCGTGGAAAGAAAGAGCGGCATGCATCCGCCGCAATCGGCCCGCTTCCCGAGTGCGTGATAGATCTTGCCCGGGGTGATGATCGTGCTCGGGTCCGATTTTCGCATCCAGTCGATCGCGGCGTGGATGTCGCGATCGGTGATGGTCTGACAATGGCAGATGATCATGGTCGTGCGCCCTGTTTCCGGGGAGGGGGATTCCTGTCCGCCTATAGGTGAGTAGTTTTGTCGGAAATGTCAATCCGACAGAAAGAGTCGGAGATAAGGCCGCCCC
>RKMI01000043.1_pt1:100000-273117 | contig 273117 bp, 259 predicted proteins | sample 2174191 | NCBI WGS metagenome assembly RKMI01 (sample SAMN10236717, study PRJNA505201) | synthetic metagenome | isolation source: mock community containing 12 organisms: Thioclava sp. ES.032, Psychrobacter... | place: USA: Walnut Creek | collected 2015-10-01
GATCTAGCCATGTGCAGGCTGAAGGTGAGGTAACACTCACTGGAGGGCCGAACCGACACCCGTTGAAAAGGGTCCGGATGACGTGTGGCTAGGGGTGAAAGGCCAATCAAATCTGGAGATAGCTGGTTCTCCGCGAAAGCTATTTAGGTAGCGCGTCGATTGTATTCTCCCGGGGGTAGAGCACTGCATGGATGATGGGGGCCCACAGCCTTACTGAGTCTAAGCAAACTCCGAATACCGGGAAGAACTGATCGGCAGACACACGGCGGGTGCTAACGTCCGTCGTGGAGAGGGAAACAACCCTGACCAACAGCTAAGGCCCCCAATTCATGGCTAAGTGGGAAAGCATGTGAGACTTCCAAAACAACCAGGAGGTTGGCTTAGAAGCAGCCATCCTTTAAAGATAGCGTAACAGCTCACTGGTCTAGTCAAGAGGTCTTGCGGCGAAGATGTAACGGGGCTCAAGCCATGAGCCGAAGCTTTGGATGCACAGTGATGTGCGTGGTAGCGGAGCGTTCTGTGATATAGAACGCTGCCTCCTTATCTCCGTTCTCGGAGTATTGGAGGCAATGTTCTGACTGTGAAGCCGGGCCGTAAGGCATCCGGTGGAGTGATCAGAAGTGAGAATGTTGACATGAGTAGCGACAAACAGGGTGAGAGACCCTGTCGCCGAAAGTCCAAGGGTTCCTGCTTAAAGCTAATCTGAGCAGGGTAAGCCGGCCCCTAAGGCGAGGCCGAAAGGCGTAGTCGATGGGAACCAGGTTAATATTCCTGGGCCATGTGGTGGTGACGGATTGCGAGGGTTGTTCACACTTATCGGATTGTGTGGGCCGCTTAGCAGTTCCTGGAAATAGCCCCACTATCGGACCGTACCCGAAACCGACACAGGTGGACTGGTAGAGAATACCAAGGCGCTTGAGAGAACCACGTTTAAGGAACTCGGCAAAATGCCTCCGTAAGTTCGCGAGAAGGAGGCCCCATTCTCACGCAAGTGAGGGTGGGGGGCACAAACTAGGGGGTGGCGACTGTTTACTTAAAACACAGGGCTGTGCGAAGCCGTAAGGCGACGTATACAGTCTGACGCCTGCCCGGTGCCGGAAGGTTAAAAGGAGGAGTGCAAGCTCCGAATTGAAGCCCCGGTAAACGGCGGCCGTAACTATAACGGTCCTAAGGTAGCGAAATTCCTTGTCGGGTAAGTTCCGACCTGCACGAATGGCGTAACGATCTCCCCGCTGTCTCAAACGTGGACTCAGCGAAATTGAACTGTGTGTCAAGATGCACACTACCCGCGGTTAGACGGAAAGACCCCATGAACCTTTACTATAGCTTCGCACTGGCATCAGGCATGTGATGTGCAGGATAGGTGGTAGGCTTTGAAACGGGGACGCCAGTCTTCGTGGAGCCATCCTTGAGATACCACCCTTCGCCTGCTTGATGTCTAACCGCGGTCCCTTATCGGGATCCGGGACCCTGCGTGGTGGGTAGTTTGACTGGGGCGGTCGCCTCCCAAAGTGTAACGGAGGCGCGCGAAGGTTGGCTCAGACCGGTCGGAAATCGGTCGTTGAGTGCAATGGCAGAAGCCAGCCTGACTGCAAGACTGACAAGTCGAGCAGAGACGAAAGTCGGCCATAGTGATCCGGTGGTCCCGAGTGGAAGGGCCATCGCTCAACGGATAAAAGGTACTCTGGGGATAACAGGCTGATGATGCCCAAGAGTCCATATCGACGGCATCGTTTGGCACCTCGATGTCGGCTCATCTCATCCTGGGGCTGGAGCAGGTCCCAAGGGTACGGCTGTTCGCCGTTTAAAGAGGTACGTGAGCTGGGTTTAGAACGTCGTGAGACAGTTCGGTCCCTATCTGCCGTGGGTGTAGGATACTTGAGAAGAGTTGCCCCTAGTACGAGAGGACCGGGGTGAACGGACCACTGGTGGACCAGTTATCGTGCCAACGGTAGTGCTGGGTAGCTATGTCCGGACAGGATAACCGCTGAAAGCATCTAAGCGGGAAGCCCCCTTCAAAACTAGGTATCCCTTGAGGGCCGTGGAAGACCACCACGTCGATAGGCTGGAGATGTAAGCGCGGCAACGCGTTCAGTTGACCAGTACTAATTGCCCGATTGGCTTGATTTGATCCGGTAGAAGCCAGACCTCTGGCATCCGATCAAACAGCATGCATGAATTTAGTGTAGAACGCTCCGCGCCAGCGCAATGCTGGAGGCGGCCAGCGCCGCATGACTTGAAATCATCGCTTCTTCCTCGGTTTGGTGGTCATAGCACGAGCAAAACACCCGGCTCCATTCCGAACCCGGCCGTTAAGTGCCGTCGCGCCAATGGTACTGCGTCTTAAGACGTGGGAGAGTAGGTCACCGCCAAACCTAGAAAGAAGCGATAACAAATCATCTCTCAAACAACGATGACAAACAAAATCCCGATCGCAAATACATAAAGCCCTCGGGAAACAAACGCGGGACCGAGCACCCCGCAATCGCTACAGACTCTCCGAAAGAGTTTGAAAAACGCGATCGCCTCGTCAGGCTCATAACCTGACAAAAGGAAAACGCTCAACGGACGCGGGATGGAGCAGCCCGGTAGCTCGTCAGGCTCATAACCTGAAGGTCGTAGGTTCAAATCCTACTCCCGCAACCAATCCTTATGAAGTTAGATCAATACAATAGCCTCGCTCCACGCGAGGCTTCCTGCGTTTGAGGTTGCCTTGCTGCAGACCGCGCTCCTGCGCTGACCGCGACCAGCGCAACACGCCCCAATCTCCCGGATCATGGGAGGCCGGGGCGCACCGCTCGCCTGAAACCACAATCAGACCGCGCGCATCAGCCGCAGGGCGTCGTAGATCGCCGCATGAGTGTTGCGGGCGGCGACGGCGTCGCCGATGCGGAAGAGCTGATAGGCGCCGCTCGGGTTTCGCGTGACCGTTTGCGGCTGGCCGGCGATCAGGGCTTCGTGATCGACTTCGCCCTGATTGCTCGCGTCTTCGCGCAGGTCGAAATAGATGTCGTCGAGCGGGCGGGTGCCGTGATTGACGACGACCTGATCGACCTGCCGCTCGCGGGTGAAGGCGCCGTAATCGCTGCCGACGCGCGCGACCAAGCCGTTTCCGTCCTTCGCCACGCCCGTCAGTTTCCAAAGCACGGTGAAGGTCACGTCGCGAGCCTGCAATTCGCGCAAGGACGGGGTCAGGGACATCGCCATGACTTCGGAGGAGAAATTGCGGTCGCGCGTCATGACCTCGACCTTGGCGCCGCTGGCCGCGAGGGTTTCGGCAGCCTGCAGGGCGGCGTAGTCGCCAGCGTCGTCATAGACCAGCACGTTGCTGCCGGGGCGGGCGTCGCCCGAGAGGATGTCCCAGGACGAGACGACGAGATCGTCGCCTGCATCCAGCACCTCGGTATGGGGCAGGCCGCCGGTCGCGATCACGACGACATCGGGCTGTTCTGCGCGGATGGTGTCCGCGTCGGCATAGCTGTTGAACCGGAAACTCACACCGAGACGCTCGCATTCCGCGAAACGCCATTGGATCAGCTGGATCATCTCGTGGCGGCGCTTGGATTGCGCGGTCAGGCGCACCTGTCCGCCGGGATCGTTGGCGGCCTCATGCACGATGACCTCATGGCCGCGTTCGGCGGCCACCCGGGCGGCCTCCAGCCCGGCCGGACCGGCCCCGACGACGACCACGCGGCGCGGCGCATCGGCCTTGGCGATCTCATGGGGAACTTCCAACTCGCGCCCGGTCGAGGGGTTGTGCAGGCACAGCGCCATGCCGCCCTGATAAATCCGGTCGAGGCAGTAATTCGCGCCGACGCAGGGGCGGATACGCTCCTCCTCGCCGCGCATGATCTTGGCGACGATATGCGGGTCGGCCATATGGGCGCGGGTCATGCCGACCATGTCGAGCTTGCCCTCCGCAATCGCGTGGCGTGCGGTGGCGACATCCTGAATCTTGGCGGCGTGGAAGGTCGGGAATTTGGTGGCGGCGCGGATCTCTCCGGCGAAATCGAGATGCGGCGCGCTGCGCATGCCCTGCACCGGGATCACGTCGGTCAGGCCCGCATCGGTGTCGATATGGCCCTTCACCACGTTGAGGAAATCGACCATGCCGCTGTCTTTCAGACGCTGCGAGATTTCCAAGCCTTCTTCGCGGGTGATGCCGCCGGGCAGGTCTTCGTCGCCGGTGTAACGCACGCCCACGATGAACTTTTCGCCCACACGCGCGCGGATCGCTTTGAGCGTATCGAAGGTGAAGCGCAGACGGTTCTCGAGACTGCCGCCATAGGGGCCGTCCAGATCGTTGGTCAGGGGCGACCAGAACTGATCCATCAGGTGGCCATAGGCTTGCAGCTCGATCCCGTCGAGCCCAGCCGCTTTCATCCGTTCTGCGGCGTCGGCATAGTCCTCGATGATGCGCGCGATATCCCAATCCTCGGCCTTCTTCGGGAAGGCCTTGTGCGAGGCCTCGCGCTCATGGCTCGACGAGACGACCGGAAGCCAGTCGGCCTTGTCCCAGCGGGTGCGACGGCCGAGATGGGTCAGCTGGATCATCACGGCGCAATCGTGCTCGTGGCAGGCATCCGTCAGCTCTTTCATCCAGCCGACGACCTCGTCTTTCCACGCGAGGATGTTGTTGAAAACCGGGGGGCTGTCGCGGGCAACGGAGGCAGAGCCCGCGGTCATCGTCAGCGCCACGCCCGCGCGCGCCCGCTCGACATGATAGGCCCGGTAGCGATCCTTGGGCATTCCGTCCTCGGGGTAGGCGGGCTCGTGGCTCGTGATCATCAGGCGGTTCTTCAGCCTCAGATGCTTGAGCTGATAGGGCTGCAGAAGCGGATCACTGGACATGGGCGGACTCCTTGAGGTCGGGTCTTGAGGGTAGGGGTGTCAGGCGTCGATCGAGACGTCGCCGATCGGGTTCGAGCAGCAGGCGAGAACGTAGCCTTCCTCGATCTCGTCATCGGTGATGCCGCCGTTGTGGACCATGTGGACCTGACCGCCTTTTGTCTTGATCTTGCAGGTGCCGCAGACCCCGAAGGTGCAGCCGGACGGCAGCGCCACGCCCGCAGCTTTCGCGGCGGCCAGCAGGGTTTCGGTCTCCTTGATCTTCGCGGTCTTGCCGGATTTGGCGAAGGTGACCTCGACGGCGGCATCCTCGTCTGGGGTCACGTCGTCTTCGGGCTCGACGGGGCGATCGGCGATGGGGGCGTTGAAGCTCTCCTGATGGTAGTGGTCCATGTCGAACCCCAGACCGGTCAGCGCCTCGCGCACCGCCCGCATGAAAGGCTCGGGGCCGCAGCAGAACACCTCGCGCTCAAGGTAATCGGGGGCTGCGAGGCCGAGGATGAGCTGATTCAGCTGCCCCTTGATCCCGGTCCAGGGCGCATAGCGATCCTGCTCCTCGACCACCCAGGTCAGCGCGATCCCCGGCAGGCGCGAGGCCATATGCTCCAGCCGCTCGCGGAAGATGATCTCCGACGGACGACGCGCGCAGTTGATGAAAACGATGTCCGGGTCGCTGCCCGCATCATAGAGCTGCGTCGTCATCGACATCATCGGGGTGATGCCGGAGCCTGCCGAGATGAACAGGTATTTCGACGCCGGATGAACGACGTTCGAGAACATCCCCGCCGGTCCCAGGGCCTTGATCCGCATGCCGGGGCGCAGATTGTCGAGCATCCAGCGCGTGCCGAGCGAGTCCGGCTGCGCCTTGACCGTGACGGTGAGCGAGGTGGGGCGCGACGGCGAGGATGAGATCGTGAAAGTCCGGTGTAGCGGGCCGCCCGCCACCGGCAATTCCAGCGTCACGAACTGCCCGGCATTGAAGTGGAACAGCGCCCCCGAGGGCGGGCGAAAGGTGAAGCTCGCCGTATTGGGGGCTTCGGGCAGGAAGTTGACGCATTCCAGCGGTTCGTCATCGGTCCAGAACTGAAGGAGCGGTTGAGGATTTGCAGCCATGAGCCTACTCCGCCGCGACGCTGCGCGGGGCAATCGCGCGGGTCATGGTGTCGGCATACCAGTCGACGAACTGGATCACGCCCGATTCCCAGTCCGGGCTGTAGGGGCCCGGCGTATAGGCCGGAGAATTGATGCCGCGCTGGTTGTCCTCGACGATCTCGCGATCCTGATCGTTGGTGGCGATCCAGACTTCGGTCAGGCGATCCAGATCGTAATCCACGCCTTCGACCGCATCGCGATCCACGATCCAGCAGGTCGTCACCTCGGTTTGCGTGGGGCTGATCGGCATGACCCGGAAGGTCAGCGTGATGTCGGGCAGGAGGTGGTTCCAGGTCGACGGGTAGTGGAATTTCAGAAGCGATCCCGCATCGGGCAGGGCGACGCGGCCGAGGGGACGGCGCACTGCCGCCTGACCGTCCATCGTGTAGCTGACGGCATTGTCCTGCAGCGGCATCCGCGCCAGACGGTATTGGCCGTCGCCACCCAGTCGGAATTGCGCCGGCGCGCCCGCCGCCTCGCAGCGGTCGAAATGCCCCTGAAGCCGGGCCGAGATCGAACCATCGGCGGAGACGCCCGCGACTTCCGGGTCGAGCGGGAAGGAGTTGCACAGCTCGGGGTGGTTGCTCGAGCAGTGATAGCACTCGCGGTTGTTTTCCCAGACCAGCTTCCAGTTGCCGTCCTCGACGATCGACGAGGTGAAGGCGACCTTGCCCCGGTGCAGGTCGTGGACCTCCAGATAGGGGCGCGCCATCGCGGCGAAGGCTTCGAAATCCGGGGCGTCGTCGGCCAGACAGATATAGATCAGCCCGCAGAGATCGCGGGTCTGAACGGCATGCAGACGATGCTCTTTCGGGTCGAAATCCGGCCCCATCTCACGCGCCCAGAGCAGGCTGCCGTCGAGATCGTAGGTCCATTGGTGATAGGGGCAGACGAGCTTGGCCACACGGCCCGCGGAAGCCTTGCACAGGATCGAGCCGCGGTGGCGGCAGGTGTTGTGAAAGCCGCGGATCTCGCCGTCGCTGCCCTTGACCAGAATGACGTCATAGGCCCCGATCTTCAGGCGCGCATAGTCGCCGGTCTTGACGAGCTGGCAGGCCGGAATCGCATAAAGCCACTCGCGGTAGTAGATATGCTCGAGATCCGCCTCGAAGATGCCCGGGTCGGTATAGAAGGCCCGGTCGAGCGAATATCCGGGTTTGCGATGTGCGAGCAGATCGGCAAGAGGAGGTGTCACGGACGCGGCCTTTCCTATCCAAGCGTGATTTCACCTCATTTCAAATTTGCTTTTCTATACCGCTCAATGGCATAAAAACTCATCATGGATGAATTCATTTCATCTTGGTAATATTTCGACGCAGAATGGTTCGAAACCGACATCATGCAACGTCCTTATGATCTGCCCTCGCTCACCTCGCTGAATTGTTTTGAGGCGGCTGCCCGAAAATTAAGCTTCAAGGCGGCCGCGTCGGAGTTGAACGTGACCCCGACCGCCGTCAGCCATCAGATTCGGGCGCTCGAGACGGAGCTTGGCCAGCAACTGTTCCGCCGTCAGCATCGCGGCGTCGAACTGACCGAGGCGGGGGCCTATCTTTTCAACGCCGTGCAGCGCAGTTTTGAAGCCATATCCGACGTGGTTCGGGATATGCGGGGGCCTGTCGCGGAGGACGACGTGATGGTGCTGGCCTCGACCGCGGTCAGCTCTTTGTGGCTCACCCCCAAACTGACGGAATTCTGGCTGAACCACTCGGATATCAACGTCTCGCAGATCGTGAGCGACGCGGTGGATCTGGAAGCGACCGTCGATCTCAGCCTGCATTACGGCGTGTTCCCCGAGGGCGACGAAAGCTGCACGCAGCTCTTTCAGGACCGTATCTGCGCGGTCGGTTCGGACGCTTTCGCGGCGCGCTATGCCATCTCCTCCGCACAGGATCTGCACCGTGTGCCGCTGATCCACATCACGCGCGAGCGCCATCGTTGGACCGAATGGCCCGATTGGCTGTCCGAGCTCGGCGCTCCGCAGCCGACCGGCAAACGGATCACCGTCAACAACTACATGATCGGGCTTCAGATGGCGAAGGAAGGCGTCGGAGCCCTGCTTGGCTGGGACGGTCTGGTCGGCCATCTGATCGACGCCGGAGAACTCGTCGCGCTCGGGTCAGAAAGCGTGGTGTCGCCACAGTGCTTCTACATCAAGGTTCACCGCCGCGCGTCGGCGAAAGCGAAGAAATTCCGCGACTGGCTGGTCGCGCAGAGCGTCACGCAGGCGGATGGCTGACAGGAGGCTGTCGCGAGGGTTCGCTCACTCCGAAAGCATCGCACGCAAAGCGGAGAAGGCGCGCCGGACTTGCCCCGCCCCCGTGAGCGGTCGCGCCGACACAGCAGGCTCAGAGGCTGCAAAGGTCAGGTTTTGCTCTCATCCGTTTCCCCGGTGATTTCGGGATCGTTGTAGTCGTTGGGATCGAAGTCTTCAGGATCGAACGCGTCCTCTTCTTCCGCGATGCCGGTCACGTAAGAGGTTCCCGTCTCTTCATCGAAGATCAGACCGTAATTCGCCCGTCCCTCCGATCTGAACCGGAGAAACTCGTGGATGCCCGCGTAGAGAGCGACGAACACGAACGGCAAAAGTATCACGGCAGCGAGTATCTGAGCGCTGATGGCGGACCTCCTCCGGGCTGAACAGCAAGGGCGGATTGTCTGCGGCTGCAAGCCGGGTAAATGAAACAGCAGGCTAACATCGTCTGGATGCAGGTTCGAGGACTTGAACGTTCAGTGTGACCTGCATCTGAGCAAAAAGATGGGTCAGCAGACCGTCGAGGTCAAGACTGGGCGCGGGCAGGGACCGCGCTTTTGCACAGCGCGAAGGCCGCCGGTGCCCCCCGTCGTCTCAGGCGTCGACGGGGGGCACCTTGGGCGGGATCGGGGCCCCGGACGGGTCGATCCCGTGTTTCTGCAACGCCTTGTGCATGTAGCTGCCGCGCCGGGGGCGGTTGTTCTCGGCCTCTTCAAGACGGGGCTTCATCCGACGTGCCCACATATGCACCGCATAGGTGTCGTCGGTGAGGAAATCCGTCTCCACGTCGAAGCGCGACATGATCATCTTGTTCCGGTTCTTGAACGGGATCGGATAGAAGGCCTGTTGCGACAGGGTATGGTCCCATTCCCCGGTTTCGCGCAGAAAGTGGCTCAACGCGGCAGGTCCGGTCAGTCCCCATTCCTGTTCCGAGAAATGCACCGGTTCGCCGCGGTCGCGGGCCGCGCGCAATTCCGCTTGCTGCTCTTCCTTCAGCCACGGCCCGATCGCGTAGGGGTCGGCCACGAAATCCAGCAGCCCGCGCAGCGTCTGCGATTCCGCGGGCAGGCGCATCACCGCGTTGCAGATCAGGTGCGGCTTCTCCAGCCCGAACACGTACTCATCTTGGAAATCGAAAGGCTTCACGCAAAGCACATCGGCATCGACCCAGATGTAATCGGTCTTCTCCATCAGGTGCAGACGCCACAGATCGGCATGGATCGCGGGGCTGCCGGTGCGCTTGTGGCGGATGATCTCGTCGCCCGGAAAGATGTCGCGCGCATCGCGCAGGGTTACGCCGGGCGGGGCGTTCGGGATCAGGTTGTAGCAATAGAGCAGCGTGTCATGGCCCGCATCGACGAAGGATTTCAGGCTCAGCTGTTCGAGCCAGGACAGGCGGTCTCCGATCCACAGGGTCGCGATCGTCGGCAGTTGGGACAAGGGTAGGCTCCTGTTTGGAAAGGTCTTTCGCGGCGGTCAGGCGGCGCGGGGGCGGTATCCGGTATGTCCGGCTGGGGCGTCGGACGTCCAACGGGCGCGAGAATGCACGAAATATCGTTCACAATATGACGGGTTCGATCCACTCCGCAGCCTGCGGCTCAGGCCACGTTCTGCGCTCCGCTTCCCTGGTGCCATAAATGTGCCCGATCTCGTTGGTTTTTCTTATGTCGCCCTCGCCGTGACGATAGCATCAAACCATCCGCATGTAATTGATCGGCGCAAGAAAAATTGTCAGGCCTCAACGATCCCCATCAGGAAAAAAGCGATTTCAAAGAATACGCGTGAGTCGTGATGGCTGGCACCTCGATGGGCGGCTTGGCAACGCCTCAGCGTGTCGTCGCCTCGCGCAACCGGGCGGCTTCATGCATCATCGCGGTCAGCCGGGCGACCTCGGGGCGTTCGGTCATCTCGTGCTTCATCGTCAGCCCGACCGCGCCCGACATGAACTGCGCGCCCAGCGGCAGGCTCACCAGAAGCCCCGAGGCCAGCTCGCGCGCCACCACGCCGCGCGAGATGAACCACAGCATATCCGACCCTTCCAGCAGCCCGAGCCCGGTCGCGAGCGAGACGGTCTCGATCGGGCAGCGCGGCTCGGTGATGCCCTGCGCGCCCAGATAATCGTCGACTATGCGCCGGATGATCGCGCCGCGCGTGGGCAGGATCACGTCGCATTGGCGTAGCGCCTCGGGGGCGGGGCTGTTTGCGAAGGGATGGCCCGCGCGCGCCGCCAGAATGACCTCTTCCTCATAGAGGAAATCGAAGCGCAGCCCCGGCATGTCGCCCGCCGCCGGCATCCGCCCGATCATCAGGTCCAGCGCACCAGAGCGGATCCGGTCGAGCAGATACAGGTTCGGCCCGGTGCTGATCGAGAGCCGCGTGCCCGGATGGGCGCGGCTGAAGTCGAGTGCTACGCCCGGAAAGATCGAGCCCGCCACGGTCGGCAGCGCGCCCACATTGATCACGTCGCCGATCCCGTCGCCGCTCAGCGCAGCGGCGCCCGCCTCAAGTTCCTGCAGCGCCTGTATCGCATGGCGGCGAAACGCCTCGCCCGCGGGCGTCACGGTCAGCCGCCGTCCGCGCCGCTCCAGAAGCGCGCCGCCCAGCATCGCCTCCATCTCGGAGAGGGTTTTCGACAAGGCAGGCTGTGAAATCCCCTGTTTACGCGCCGCAGCCGATACGCCGCCGGCCTCGATCGTGTCGAGAAAGGCGCGGATGTGCCGCAGCTTGAGACCTTTATGCATAGCCATGAGGTTATGGATTAACGTGCATTTTATATTTGGCTCAAGCGAAAACTTCAGAAAAGATCATGGCGGGAGGAAGAGAATGCACGCACTTATTTGCGACTGGGGCCATATCCATTACCGCGAAGACGGTGTGGCACAGGGCGTTCCGGTTATATGTCTGAACTCGCTGGGTACCGATCTGCGGATGTGGGATGGGCTTGTCGCCCCGCTCTCCGGCTTTCGTCTGGTGCGCATGGACAAGCGCGGCCACGGGCTGAGCGCGACCTCTGACGTCGCCCCCACGATCACCGATCTGGCGCGCGATGCGCTGGCGGTGGCCGATCATCTGGGTGTCGAGCGGGCGGTTTTCGTCGGCTGTTCGATCGGCGGCATGATCGCGCAGGAGATCGCGCGGATCGCCCCAGAGCGCGTGCGTGCGCTGGTTCTCAGCAACACGGCGGCCAAGATCGGCACCGCGGAAAGCTGGGCCGAGCGGATCGCCACCGTGGAAACTCAGGGCCTGCCCGCGATGGCGCAAGGCGTGATCGAGCGCTGGTTCGGCCCCACCTTCCGCGCCCATCCCGATTGCGCGCTCTGGGTGACGGCGGTCGCGCGCACCGATGCCAAGGGCTATGCGAATTGCTGCGCGGCGCTCGCCGGGGCCGATCTGCGCGACGCACTGCCCGCGATTTCCGCCCCGACGCTGGTGATCGCGGGCAGCCATGACGGCGCGACCCCGCCCGAGCAGGTCATGGAGATGGCCGCCGCCATTCCCGGCGCGCGGGCCGAATTGATTGAAGGCGCGGGGCATATTCCCGCAATCGAGGCGCCCGAGCAGGTGGCGCGCCTCATCACTGAATTTCTGAAGGAGCACGAGCGTGTCTGAGCGATATGAAGCAGGGATGGAAACGCGCCGTCGCGTCTTGGGCGACGCCCATGTCGACCGCGCCGATGCGAGCAAGACCGAGTTCGACGCGCCGTTTCAGGAATTCATCACCGAGGGCGCCTGGGGCTCGGTCTGGTCGCGGCCCGACCTGACGCCGCGCGAACGCTCCATCGTGACGCTCGCGCTTCTGGCGGCGCAGGGCAATCACGAGGAGATCGCGATGCATACCCGCGCCACCGCCAACACGGGCGCCTCGCCTGAGGACCTGCGCGAAGCGATGCTGCATGTCGCGGTCTATGCGGGCGTGCCGCGCGCCAATCACGCGATCAAGATCATCAAGGAAACGCTGAAGGAGATGGGCCAATGACCAGTCGTTTGATCCCCCGCGAGGCCGGTATCCATCCGCCTCTCTTCACGCCGACCTACAAGACCTCGGTGCTGCGCAGTCCGCAACGCGCGCTGATCGCTTTCGACAGCTCGCCCAGCGAGGAAACCGGCCCGACCTTCGGCCATATGAAGCTCGGCGCACTCGATAACGACCTGCTGCTGAACTTTGCCCGCCCCGGTGCCAGCGCCATCGGCGAGCGGATCATCGTGCATGGCAGGCTTCTGGACGAGAACAACCGCCCGATCCCGAACGCGCTGATCGAGATCTGGCAGGCCAATGCGGGCGGGCGTTACCGTCACAAGAAAGACGGCTATCTGGCGGCGCTCGATCCCGATTTTGGCGGTTGCGGGCGCACGATCACCGGCGAAGACGGCTCCTATGCGTTCCGCACCGTGAAGCCCGGCGCCTATCCGTGGCCCAACGGTCCGAACGAATGGCGCCCGGCCCATATCCACTTCTCGATCTTCGGCCACAGCTTTGGCCAGCGTCTGATCTCCCAGATGTATTTCGAGGGCGACCCGCTGATCGCACGCTGCCCGATCGCACAGACGATCCCCGACAAGGCGGCGCTCGACCGGCTCGTGGCAGCGCTCGACATGAGCGAGACGAAACCGATGGACGCGATTGCCTACCGCTTCGACATCGTGCTGCGCGGCCACCGCCAGACCCATTTCGAAAACCGCCCGGAGGGATTGTGATGGTGCAGAAATTCGACAAGCCGATCCTGACGCCTTCGCAAACGGCAGGGCCTTACGTCCATATCGGTCTCGCCCCCGAGGCCTGCGGCATCGAGGACGCGCCCTTCGAGACGCTGGGCCGCGAGATTGCCGGGCCGGAGGCGAAAGGCGACCGGATCAAGATCACCTGTCGCGTCGTCGACGGGGGCGATCTGCCGCTGCGCGATTGTCTGGTCGAGACCTGGCAGGCTGACGCCGCCGGGATCTATCCGGGGCAGGAGGGGGCCGACCCGGCTGTCTCGGGTTTCGGTCGCATGCCCGCCGATTTCACCATCGGCGAGATCACCTTCGAGACGATCAAACCCGGCGCGATTGCGCTTTCGGGCGACCGCAAGACGCCGCCGCATATCTCCTTCTGGATCTTCGCGCGCGGGATCAATCACGGGCTCCACACCCGGATGTATTTCCCCGAGGACGACCTGTCGGGCGACCCGCTTCTGGCGCGGATCGAGCATCGCGACCGCATCGCCACGATGGTCGCCGAAGCGACCGGCCCGGGCGAATACCGCTTCGAAATCCGTCTGCAGGGCGCAGGCGAAACCGTCTTCTTCGATATCTGAGCCATGACCCAGGACCCTTGCATCATCTGTGTCGCGATCACCGGCTCCGTGCCGCAGCAATCCGACAACCCCGCCGTGCCGATCACGATCTCAGAGCAGATCGAGTCGACGCAGGCCGCGTTCGAGGCGGGCGCGACCATCGCGCACTGCCATGTCCGCAACGAAGACGGCTCGCCCAGTTCCGACCCCGATCGCTTCGCGCGACTGATGGAGGGGCTGCACCAACATTGCCCCGGCATGATCGTGCAGCTCTCCACCGGTGGCCGGTCCGGCGCGGGCAAGACGCGCGGCGGGATGCTGCCCTTGCGGCCCGACATGGCCTCGCTCTCCGTCGGGTCAAACAATTTTCCGACGCGGGTCTATGAGAACCCGCCGGATCTGGTCGATTGGCTGGCCTCCGAGATGAAGGCCTATGACGTGCGCCCCGAGATCGAATGCTTCGATCTCAGCCACATCTTTCAGGCCGCGAAGCTGGTCGGCGACGGGCGTCTGCCCGCGAATGTCCATGTGCAATTCGTGATGGGCGTGAAGAACGCGATGCCGGTCGACCGCGCGGCGTTCGATTTCATGCGCGAGACCCGTGCGCGGGTGCTGCCCGAGGCGACATGGTGCGCGGCGGGCGTCGGGCCGGGGCAGGCGATCGTCAATCAATGCTGCATCGAGACCGGCGGGCATTGCCGCACAGGTCTGGAGGACAATATCCGGCTGGACCGCGACACGCTCGCGCCCTCGAATGCGGCGCTGGTCCAGCGCACGGTCGATCTGTGCGAAAAGGCGGGCCGTCCGGTTGCTACATGGCAGCAGGCGCGTGAGATCCTCGCGCTGCCGATGAAGGGGGCCGCATGAGCCTGTCGCCCCTCGACAGCCCGCTCTGGTCCGGTCTCTACGGCGATCCGGAACTGAGTGCGATGCTTGGCGATGCCGCATTGCTGGCTGCAATGGTGCGTGTCGAAGTGGCATTGGCCGAGGCCTGCGCTGCCGAGGGGGTCGTGCCCGAGGCTGCGGCCGCTGAGATTGCGGACAAGCTGCATGGCTATCAGCCCGATCCCGCGACGCTGGTCGAAGGGGCCGCGCGCGACGGCGTGCCGGTTCCGGCGCTGCTGGCCGATCTGCGCGGCAAGCTGTCGGAAGAGGCGGGGCAGGCGCTCCATTGGGGGGCGACCTCGCAGGACATTATCGACAGCGCAACGGCACTTCTGATGACGCAGGCGCTCGCCGTGATCGCGGCGCGGCTGCGGCGCGTGATCCGCACGACCGGCGCGCTGGCCGGGCGCGAGGCGGAGACGGTGATGGCCGGGCGCACCCGCAGCCAGATCGGCCTGCCGGTGACTTTCGGCGCGCTGGTGGCGTCCTGGGGACAGCCGCTGATCGATGCGGCGGCGCGGATGGCCGTGATGCAAGGTGCGGGCCGGGTCTCTCTGCATGGCGCGGTCGGCACCGATGCGGCGCTGGGCGACAAGGCGCAGGCGGTGCGCAATCGCATGGCCGCAGCGCTGGGCCTGCAGGCAGAGGATCAGCCATGGCACAGCCGCCGCGACGCGATGGCCGCGACCGGCGCGCAGGCGGTGCTGCTGACCGGCTCGCTGGGCAAGATCGGCACGGATGTCGTGACGCTCGCGCAATCGGGCACCAACGAGGTGCGGATCGCGGGCGGGGGCTCCTCGACGATGCCGCATAAATCGAACCCCGTGGCCGCCGAGGCGCTGGTGGCGCTCGCGCGTCACGCCGCGCATCTGCAGGTAAGCCTCTTCGAATCCGCCCTGCACGGTCAGTTCCGCGACGGAGCCGCCTGGGCGCTGGAATGGATGAGCCTGCGCCCGATCCTTGTGGCCTGCGGCGCGTCGCTGCGTCTGGCCGGAGAGATGCTGGAAGGGCTCGAGGCCGACGCGCCCCGGATGCGCGCCAATCTCGAAGCGGAGGGTTTCGGCCCCTATGCCGAGCGCGCGATCTTCACGCTCGCCAAGACGCTGCCGCGCAACGCGGCGAAGACAGCGGTGCAAGAGGCGATGGCCGCACCCGATCCGGCGGCGGCCCTGCTGGCCGCCCATCCCGAACTCGACGGGGACACCCTGACCGATCCGCTTCTCGCGGCAGGGCAGGCCCCGGCGCAGGCGCGCGCTTTTGCGCAGCGCTGCAATGACCTTTGCGGAGGAGACGCATGAAGACCCAAGTCGCTATCATCGGTGGGGGCCCGGCCGGGCTGCTGCTGTCGCAGTTGCTCGACCTGCACGGGATCGCAAGCGTCGTGCTGGAACGGCGCTCGCGCGACTATGTTCTGTCGCGGATCCGGGCCGGGGTGCTCGAACAGGGCACGGTCGATCTGCTGCGCGCCGCCGAAGTGGGCGCGCGGATGGACCGTCAGGGCGAAATCCACGACGGCGTCGAGATTTCGTGGCATGACGAGCGGCTCAATATCGACATCAAGGACCTGACGGGCCGCGGGGTGATGGTCTATGGTCAAACCGAGGTGACGCAGGACCTGTATGCCGCCCGCGACGCGCGCGGCGGCACGGTGCTGCACGAGGCCGAGGTGACTGCGATCGAGGGGATCGAAGGCGACGGCGTCACCGTGCATTTCACCCATGAGGGCGAGGCCAAGACCCTGACCGCCGATTTCGTGGCGGGCTGCGACGGCTTCCACGGGCCTTCGCGCAAAGCGATCCCGGAAAGCCATCGTCAGGAATTCGAGCGCGCCTATCCGTTCGGCTGGCTCGGCCTTCTGTCGGAGACGCCGCCCGCCGCGCCCGAGCTGATCTACGCGGCCCACGATCGGGGCTTTGCGCTGTGTTCGATGCGCTCGCCCACGCTGAGCCGCTATTATGTGCAGGTGCCGCTGAGCGAGAAGCTGGAAGACTGGCCCGCCGAGCGGTTCTGGGACGAGCTGCGCACCCGCATCCCGGCCGATGTGGCCGAGACGCTGGTCACCGGCGCGCCGCTGGAGATGTCGATCGCGCCGCTGCGCAGCTTCGTCTCCGAGCCGATGCGCCACGGGCGTCTGTTCCTTGCGGGCGACAGCGCCCATATCGTGCCGCCGACCGGCGCGAAGGGTCTGAACCTCGCGGCGTCCGACGTCTACTATTTGCACCGCGCCTTCGATCGGTTCTACAACCACGGCACGTCCGACGGGCTCGACACCTATTCCGAGACGGCGCTGTCGCGGGTCTGGAAATGCGAGCGCTTCTCGTGGTGGATGACCTCGATGCTGCACGATTTCCCGGAAACGGGCGCATTCGAGCGCCGGATGCAACGCGCGGAGTTCGAATATCTCCAGATGTCGGAGACCGCACGCAAGAGCTTTGCGGAAAACTACGTGGGCCTGCCTTACTGACGGGCCGAACCGCCCCCGCGCGCGGGGCATAAAGGGAGGAAATAACGATGAAATTTACGAAACTGCTGGGCCTGAGCGCCGCGGCCATGCTTTGGGCGAGCGGGAGCTTCGCGCAGGAGATCACCCTCAAGCTGCACCATTTCCTTGGCGCCAAGGCGCCGGTGCAGACGCAGATGCTGGAGCCCTGGGCCAAGCGCGTCGAAGAGCTGTCGAACGGCAAGGTCAAGATCGACATCTACCCGGCGATGACGCTGGGTGGTCGCCCGCCCGAGCTGGTGCAGCAGGCGCGCGACGGCGTGGTCGATCTGATCTGGACGCTCAACGGCTACACGCCCGGTCTCTTCCCGCGCACCGAGGTGTTCGAACTGCCGACCGTCTTCAACAACGACCCGGCCGCGACCAACCTCGCGATGCGCGACATGTTCGATAAGGAACTGAAGCAGGAATACGAGGACAAGGGCCTCGAAGTGATGTTCCTGCACGCCCATGCGGGCAACGGCATCCACACCGTGGACACCCCGGTTCACAGCCCCGCCGACGTGAAGGGCATGAAGCTGCGCACGCCGTCGCGCACGGGCGCCTGGGTGATCGAGGCGCTGAACGCGCAGCCGGTCGCGATGCCGGTGCCGGAACTGCCGCAGGCGCTGTCGAAGAAGGTCGTGGACGGTGCGCTGATCCCGTGGGAAATCATCCCCGCGCTGAAGCTGCAGCAGCAGACCGAGTATCAGGTCGAAGGGCAGGACCATTGGCGTCTGGGCACCTCGATCTTCCAGGTGTCGATGAACAAGGCGAAATGGGACAGCCTGCCCGATGACGTCAAAGCGGCGTTCCGCAAGGCCTCCGACGAGGAGTGGCTCAAGGAGGTCGGTGATATCTGGCGCACCAGCGACAATAACGGGATCAAGGCCGCCGAAGCGGATGGCAACGAGCTGATCACGCTCTCGGCCGATGAAACCCAAGCCTTCAAGGATGCGATGCAGCCCGTCGTCACCCGTTGGGAAGACGAGGTGAAAGGCCAAGGCATCGACGGTCCGGCGCTGGTGAAAGAAGCCCGCGAGCTGACCGCTGAAGAAGAAAAGAACCTGGCGAGCCAGTAACCAACGGAGCGGCGACGATCATGCATTCTGCAACCGAGACTTTCTTGCGCAAGGCGATCTATGCCTGGGCCCTCGCCGGAGGCGGGGTGCTTGCAGCGATCGTCGCCGTAAACGTCTGGACCGTGTTGGGCGGCTTTATCGGGCTGCCCTTCGCGGGAGACTTCGAGCTGACGGAGATGGGGGTCGCCATCGCGGCCTTCATGTTCCTGCCCTATTGCCAACTCGCCGATCAGAACGTGACGGCGGATATCTTCACCTCGAAACTGAGCGCCGCCGTGCAGCGCCGCTTCTCGGCGATCGGCTCGGTGCTGGCGCTGGGCTTCGCGGCGCTTCTGCTGTGGCGGATGTATTTCGGGATGCTCGACCAGAAATCCTATTCGCTCGCCACCACGATCCTGCAGATCCCGGTCTGGTGGGCCTACCTTCCCGCGCTTGCTTCGCTGGCGCTACTTTTCATCGCCGCAGCGCTGAGCCTGCGGGACAACTGGACGGGGCGTGCCTGATGGACCCGATTACTCTCGGCCTGCTGGGCCTCGCCATTCTCGTGGGGCTCATCGTGATGCGTGTGCCCATCGCCTATGCGATGATCCTCGTAGGCGCTGGCGGCACCGCGATCATCAACGGCCCGGCGATCCTGCTGAGCCAGCTCAAGACGCTCGCCTACGGTCAGTTCTCGATCTATGACCTCTCGGTCGTGCCGATGTTCGTCCTGATGGGGGCGCTGGCGACCAAGACGGGGCTGTCGCGCGATATGTTCCGCGCCGCGAACGCGTGGTTCGGCTGGATGCGCGGCGGCACCGCGATGGCCTCGATCGCCGCCTGTGCGGGCTTCGGCGCGGTCTGCGGCTCGTCGCTCGCCACAGCCTCGACGATGGGCAAGGTCGCTCTGCCGGAACTGGAGCGCTACAACTACTCGCCGGCGCTTGCGACCGGTTCGGTCGCGGCGGGCGGTGTGCTGGGCATCCTGATCCCGCCCTCGGTGATCCTCGTGATCTATGCGGTGATCGTGGAGGCCAATATCGTCACCATGTTCATGGCCGCGCTGATCCCCGGTCTGATCGCGGTCGTGCTGTTCTTGATGACCATCGCGATCTATGTCCGCCTTGTGCCGAGCGCGGGCCCCGCGCAGGGTGTGTCGGACAAGGCGGAGTTCTGGGCGGCCACGCGCGGCGTGCTGCCGGTGCTGGGCATCTTCGGCGTGGTGATCGGCGGCATCTATGCGGGCTTCTACAATCCGACGCCTGCCGCTGCGATCGGCGTCTTCGCGGTTTTCGTCTACGGGCTTTTCCGCGGACTGATGTCGCGCGAGGCGCTGCGCTCGTCGATCCTCGAGACGGCGGGCACCACGGGCATGATCTACCTGATCCTGCTGGGCGCGGAGCTTCTGAAGATTTTCATGTCGCGGGCAGGGGTGCCGCAGGCGGCTGCGGATATGGCGGTGAATTCCGGCCTGCCGCCGATGATGGTGATGGCGATCCTGCTGATCGCGCTGATCGTGCTGGGCTGCCTGATGGACTCGATGTCGATGATCCTGCTGGTGCTGCCCTTCTTCTGGCCGGTGCTGGTCGAGATCAATGGCGGGCTCTACCAGATGGCGGACGGCTCAGGCTTCGGCCTCTCGACCGACGAGCTGAAGGTCTGGTTCGGCATCCTCGCGCTTGTCGTGGTGGAGCTAGGGCTGATCACGCCGCCGGTGGGGATGAATGTCTTCGTGATCTCGGCGCTGGCGAAGAACGTGCCGATGGGCACCACCTTCCGCGGTGTCTTCCCGTTCTTCCTGTCCGAGCTGGTGCGCGTCGCGCTGCTTCTTGGCTTCCCGGCGCTGACGCTGTGGCTGCCGCGGGTGCTGGGCGGCTGAGCCACCTCAGACATGCGGATGAGACAAAACGGGGGGCGCAATCGCCCCCCGTTTCGCATTCAGCCCGAGCGCATCGGGGCGAGGGCCTTGTTCTCCACCCCGATCCGCACCCAGAGCATCGCCGCGTTGAGAACGGTGAACAGCACAGCGACCCAGAACAGCCCCAGCACCATCGGGGCCACGAAAATCTCCGCCACGACCAGCATGTAGTTGGGATGCGAGACGTATTTGAACGGCCCGCGCGCGACCAGCGGCTCGTCGAGGATGATCACCCGCGTCGTCCAGCGCGCGCCGAGGCTGGTGAGGATCCAGACGCGCAGCACCTGCAGGACCGCGAAGATCGCGAGCCAACCGAGGTGAACGGGCTGACCGAGCCCGAAAACGATCAGGCAGAAAATCCACGCGCTGTGCATCGCCACCATCACCGGGTAATGCGACGCGCCGACCTCATAGGCACCGCGCGCCAGAAGCCGGGCAGTGTTGCGCTTGGCGATCACCAGCTCACTCAGCCGTTGCACGACAATGAAGGCCAAAAAGAGCAGGCTCGGGAGGACCATCACGCAGCCTCCCTCTCGCTTTGGGCCGGGCCGACATGGAAGGGCAGGAAGGAGGCGGTGAAGCCGGGGCCGAGTGCGCAGCCCATCATTTGCCCGGTCTTGCCCGCGTCCAGCACGGCGCGCATCACAAACAGCATCGTCGGCGCGGACATGTTGCCCGCCTCGCGCAGTACGTTGCGTTCGGCATCAAGCACGCCCTGTTCCAGATGCAGAGCGCCTTCGATCGCCTCCACCACCTTCGCGCCGCCGGGGTGGCAGACATAGCGGTCGATATCGGAGTGGTCGAGGTTCGCGGCCTTGCGTGCGCCCTCCGCCGCGGCTGCGAATTCGGCATTCACGAAGCCCGGAATCGAGCGGTCGAAGATCACGCCGAAGCCGATCTCATCGACGTCCCAGCCCATGATGTCGAGCGTGTCGGGCCATGTCTTCTGGTGCCCCTGTCCGAGCGAGATCACCTGTCCAGCGCCCGGGGCTTCGCTGCTGATACAGGCCGCCGCCGCGCCATCGGCGAAGAGAACGGCGGCGACGATGTCGGCCTTCTGCATCCGATCCGCGCGGAAGGACAGCGAGCAGGTCTCGACCACGACGAGCAGAACCTTCGCCCCCGGACGGCCCGCCGCGATGGATTGCGCCGTCGACAGCCCCGAGACGCCGCCCGCGCAGCCCAGACCGAAGATCGGCACGCGCATGATATCCTCGCGAAAGCCCATCTCGCCCAGCACCTGCGCCTCGAGCGAGGGCGTCGCGAGCCCGGTCGAGCAGACGGTGACGACGCAATCGACCTCCGCGCCCTGCCAGCCCGCGGCGTCGAGCGCCGCCTGCGCCGCGTCGATGAACAGCGCCTTCGCACCCTCCATGAAAGCCGCGTTGCGATCGGCCCAGCCGTGCTCTTCCGAGAACCAATCGATAGGCACGACCGAATAGCGCCGGTCGATCCCGGCCGTGTCGAAGGTTTTCGAGAGCCTCTCGAATTGCGGGTAGGTCTCGCCGAAGATGATCTCGGCCCGCTTACGCACTTCCGATTGCGCGAGGCAATGGGGCGGCAGGGCGGTGGAGAGACCGTGAAGATAAACTGACATGGCAATTCCTTTTCGCTGAAGGCTGATCCAAGTCAGTCCTCGAGGAAGCTTTGAAAAAATCGGGGGCGCGTCGGATTGCCCTTTAAGTCAACGGCCCGCAGATGGCTTTGGTTCAGCCGCAGGGAGAAGAAAGCGAGACCGGAGGGCGTGCTCTGCGCAGTTCAAGAGCGTTGCGCATCTATCGAAAAATATTGGTTTTTTTGGTTATTAATTGCGCGATTTTCGTTTGAAACACCAAGCTGTGATCTCTGGCCCGAGCGTGCGGGGGCTGTGACCAGCCGCCAGCATTGATCCAAGGCCCCCGCAGGATCGGCGCGCGAAAGCATGCATTCAGCTTAAAGTCGCAGCGTAGGTATCTGGTTTTGCAACGTTTTTCAAATTTAGATTATTCCCACTGGGGCACGCCAAGACTGCAACGCCGCGGCGCGGCACACGGCGACTTGAGGCTTAAGTTGTGTTTCGAAACCGGTTTCGGCTTTACGAAACCGGTTTCGCGACCTTAGTCTTTCGCCATGGAGGAGATTCGCGACACCGATAAGAAGCCGTCCGCACCGGCGCCGCGCCGGGTGCGGATTTCTGATCTTGCGCAGGCGCTGGGCCTGACCAAGAGCACCGTGTCGCGGGCGCTCAACAATTATTCCGACATCTCTCCCGAGACCCGCGAGCGCGTGGCGCGCGTGGCGGCCGAGATGGGCTATGCGCCGATGCCCTATGCGCAGGCCGTGCGCACGGGGCGGGTGCGGGCGCTGGGTCTGGTGCTCGAACTGGATGCGCCGGACCGCTACGGGCCGTTCCTCACCGATTTTCTCGGCGGCATCACGCAGGAGGCCTCGCTCGAAGGCTGGACCCTGACCATCGCCTCGTCGAATTCGCGCGAGGAAATGGAGGACACGGTCACGCGGCTTTTGCAGGAACACAAGGTCGACGGTTTCATCCTGCCGCGGACGCAGGTCGTGGATCCGCGGGTGAAGTTCCTGCAGGCGAAACACGTGCCCTTCGTGCTGTTCGGCCGCACCGGGCACGGTCAGCCCGATCCGGGCCTGTCGTGGTATGACGTGGATGGCGAGGGCGCGATGCGTGCCGCGGTCGCGCGGCTGGCGGGCTTCGGTCATCGCCGCATCGCCTTCGCCGGGTCGCATGCGAGCTACAATTTCGCGCTACTGCGCCGGGACGGCTACCGCGAGGGGCTGGAAGAGGCCGGTCTGCCCTTCGATCCCGCGCTCGAGGTGATGGAGATTTCCGACCGTTCGGAAGGGGCGCAGGCGGCGCGCCAACTGCTTGATCTGCCCGAGCCTCCGACCGCGATCGTCTATTCCACCGACGCGACTGCACTCGGGGCCTATGACGTGGCGCGCGAGCGCGGGCTGACGATCGGGCGCGACCTGTCGATCATCTCCTATGACGGTATTCCCGAGGGCCGGATGGTCGATCCGCCCCTCACGACATTCGCAGTCGACAGCCAGCACGCGGGCGCGCGTCTCGCGTCACTGCTGATCGCGCAGCTCCGCGGTGCGCCGCCCGGAGAGCTGACGGAATTGGTGGCGGCGCAACTGGAACCGGGAGGCTCCGACGGGCCGCCCGTCGACCCATAAGAGAAACGCAATCTACCGGGAGGAAAGTAAATGAAGCTAATTCGAGGACATAAAACGGCGATGCTGATGGGCTCGACCGTGCTGGCGCTGATGGCGGGTGCCGTCGCGGTGCAAGCGCAGACGATCAAGTTCTGGACCACCGAGGAACAGCCCGAACGTCTGGCCAAGCAGCAGCAGATGGCCGACGACTTCAAGGCTAAGACCGGCATCACCGTCGACGTGATCCCGGTCACGGAAAGCGACCTGAACCAGCGCGCCACCGCGGCTTTCGCGGCAGGTGATCTGCCCGACGTGATCTACACGCCGTTGCAGAACGTGCTGCCCTGGACCGACGCGGGCATCGTCGACACGCTTGCGAGCACCGATGTGGTCGACAAGCTCGATCCGGCGACCTTCGCGCCCGGCGCGCTGAAAATGGTCGAGACGGATGGCGATTACGCCGCCGTGCCGGTCGATGGCTGGACCCAGATGATCCTTTATCGCAAGGACCTGTTCGACAAGGCGGGCCTCGCGCCGCCGACCGATTTCAAGTCGATCGAAGCCGCGCTCGACAAGCTCAACAATCCGCCGAGCATGTATGGTTTCGTCGCCGCGACCAAGGTCGACGAGAACTACATGAGCCAGATCCTCGAGCAGATCTTCCTCGCCAACGGCGTCTCGCCGGTGGGGCCGGACGGCTTCAAGCCGCTCGACGAGAAGAAGACGGTCGAGGTGCTGAACTTCTACAAGAAACTGGCCGATGCCTCCCCGCCCGGCGAGAACTACTGGAAGCAGTCGCGCGAGCTGTATTTCGCGGGCAAGGCGGCGATGATCATGTGGTCGCCCTTCATCCTCGACGAGCTGGCCGGCCTGCGTGACAGCGCCCCGCCGATGATCAACGACGATCCGACCTCGACCGAGCTGTCGAAGGATACCGGCGTCGTGACCAACCTCGCGGGCCCGTCGAACCCCGATGGTGCGAGCTGGGCGGACCTGCGTTACTTCACCATCACCGCCGATGCCGACACCGAAGCGGCCGAGCAATTCGTAGATTACTCGATGAATGACGGCTACGAGCAGACGCTGTCGATCGCGCCGGAGGGCAAGTTCCCGACCCGCCGCGGCACCGATGCGGATCCGGAGAAGTTCACCAAGCTCTGGGCGACCCTGCCGGTGGGCGTGGATCGCAAGGCGCCGCTCAAGGATCTCTACGCGCCGGCCGTGGTCGACGAGATCACCAAGGGTCTCGACACCGCACAGCGCTGGGGCGTGAAGGACGGGCAGCTCGCGCTGGCCTCGAAGATGCTCAACAGCCAGGTCATCAACCGGGTTGTGCGCGACTTCATCGACGGCAACATCTCGGCCGAGGATGCGGTCGCGAAGATGAACGACGAGCTGGGCAAGATCAACTGATCCGACCTCTGGCCGGGGCAGGGCGGTTGCGCCTTGCCCCGGGACCAAAGCCCGCTCTGACTGCATGGATTGGAGACTGTCATGACTGACATATCGCCGCCCAAGGGGCGCGGCGCGCTTGCCCGTCGCGAGGCGCGTCTGGCCTGGGGCCTGCTGTTCCCGACCATCGCGATCGTGGCGCTTGTGGTGATCGTGCCGCTGCTGGCGATCTTCTGGATCTCCTTCAAGCCGGTGACGCTGGGCGATCTGCGTCCGGCCGAGATCCGCACGCGGGTGGCGCTGCGCGAACGCGGCGATCAGGCACTTCTGGAACTGCGCGTCATCAACCCCTCGCGCGAGCAGGAGATGACCAAGGCGGGTCTGAACGTGACCCTGCCCGAGGGTGTGACGCTGACCGGCGATCTGCCGCAGGGCTGCGCGATGGACGGGCAGGACCTGTCTTGCGATTTCGGCACGCTGAAACCCGGCTCGAACGAACGCTTCCGCGTCGACGCGCAGGTGACGGGGGACATGCGTGAAATGGAGCGCGCCATGCGCGACGCCGATGTCACGGCGACCGGTCACGTCTCGAGCGTCCTGACGAATTCCACCTTCACGCTCGACAACTTCCGCCAGCTCTTCTCGGGCAGCGAGTTTTGGAGCGTGCTGGGCATCACGCTGTTCTACACGGTCTTCGGCACGCTGGGCGCGCTGGTCGTGGGGCTGTTCGCGGCGCTGCTGCTCAACAAGAGCTTCCGCGGGCAGGGCATCCTGCGCGGGCTCTACCTCTTTCCCTACGTCGCCCCGGTGATCGCCGTGGCCTTTACCTGGATCACGCTGTTCGATCCCTATTCGGGCTCCGCCAACGCGCTGCTGGTGCAGATGGGCGTGAGCGAAGGCGCGATCAACTTCTTCGGGGCCAAGCCGCTCGCACTCATCATGGTGACGGTGTTCGAGATCTGGCGCTATTTCCCGCTCTCGTTCCTCTTCATCCTCGCGCGGATGCAGAGCATCGACACGGATATGTATGAGGCGGCGGATATGGACGGGGCCTCTCCGTTCCAGAAATTCTGGTATCTCTCGATGCCGCAGCTGCTGGGGATCCTGTCGGTCCTGTTCCTGCTGCGCTTCATCTGGACCTTCAACAAGTTCGACGACATCTTCCTGCTCACCGGCGGCAATGCCGGCACGCGGGTCCTGACGGTCAATGTCTACGAACAGGCTTTCGCGGTGTCGAATATCGGTGCGGGTGCCGCGGTCGCCGTGGTGATCTTCGCCTGCCTTCTGGTCTTCTCGGGGCTGTTCTTCCGCACCATGAGCCGGGAGGAAGGGCTATGAAAATCCTGCATAAAGGCTATCTCACCGGGCCGATCATCGGGGCGCTCTGGGCGCTGGTCATCTCGGTCACGCTGGGGGTCGCGATCTCCTTTGCCACCGGCGCTGCGGCCAAGCCCGCTCTGATCGGGTCGCTGATCCTCGGCCTCGCGACCGGGTTTGCCCGCGTGCGCATCGCCAATCGCTGGGCGGCGGATGCGGTGGCGGTGGTCGTGGCGCTCGCGCTGATGCTGGTTGGTCTCGGCGCGCTGCAATTCGACGACAGCTTCAGCCTTGTTGCGCGCGTCGTGCTCAGCGTGGTGCTGGCGGGAACGGTCTCGATCCCGCTCCGCTCGATCCTGCGCGAGCTGCGGTTCGGCGCGCTCACCCGCCACCAGTTCGAGGATGCGGTGATCCGCTTCCTCACCGGCTTCGGCTATATCTTCTTCACCGCGATCGTGGTCATCCCGTTCTACGTGATGGTCATGACCTCGATGAAGTCGCAGCAGCAGCTGATGCTTAACCCGCTCGATTTCACCATCGACCTGAGCCGGGGCTGGCACCTGTTCGACAGCTATTACGAGCTGATGACGCGGTTCCATTTCGGCCGCTACCTCTGGACGAGCTTCTATGTCTCGGTGCTCACCGTGGCGCTGACGCTGCTGTTCTCGGTGCCCGGCGCCTATGCGGTCGCACGGCTGCGCTTCCGCGGGCAGAAAGTGTTCTCGCGCGGCATCCTGCTGATCTACATGGTGCCGATGATCGTGCTCGCGCTGCCGATCTACATCGCCTACTCGATGGTCGGTCTGCGCAACTCGATCCTCGGGATCGTCATGATCTACCCGGTCACCACGATCCCGGTCGCGCTCTACATGCTGCAGGGCTATTTCCGCGGTCTCCCCGTGGAGGTCGAGGAGGCGGGCCTGATGGACGGTCTGTCGCGGCTCAAGGTGATCTGGAAGATCACGCTGCCGCTGGCGCTGCCCGCGATGGCTTCGGTCGGGCTCTATGTCTTCATGATCGCATGGAACGAGTTCCTGCTCGCCTTCATGCTGCTCGACGATCCCAGCAAATTCACCCTCACGCGGGGCATCGCCTCGCTCAACTCCTCCGAGATCCCGCGCCAGCACCTGATGGCGGGCGCCGTCATCGCGACGGTGCCGATCATGGCGCTGTTCCTCGGGCTAGAACGTTTCATGACCCGCGGCCTGACGGCCGGCGCGGTGAAAGGATAAGATATGATGACCGAAACTCTGGCTGCCGCAGACGACTTCTCCGACCGGGACGCCGCGGCGCGCGACATCCTCACCCAGAACGACCGGGGCGGCTATACGGTGCCGACCGACGGCCTCTATCCCTACCAGTGGAACTGGGACAGCGCCTTCGCGAGCCTCGGCTTCGCCGAGTTCGATCTGAACCGCGCCTGGCAGGAGATCGAGACGCTGTTCTCGGGGCAGTGGGACAACGGCATGGTCCCGCATATCATCTTCCATAAGCCCGATCCGGGCTATTTCCCGGGCCCCGACGTCTGGGGCTGCAACGGGCCGATCGCGTCCTCGGGCATCACCCAGCCGCCGGTCGCACTTAGCTTCGCGACGCGGCTTCTGGCGGCCGATCCGGAAGCAGGCGCGGCCCGCTTCGCGGCGCTCTATCCGAAGATGCGCAAATGGGCGGAGTGGTTCCTGAAATGGCGCCGCGACGAGAAGGGCGCGATCTTCGTGATCCATCCTTGGGAATCGGGCCGTGACAACGCGCCCGACTGGGATGACGCGATGAGCGGGATCGACCCGCAGGACGTGGGCCATTACGAGCGCCGCGACACCCAGCATGTCGACGCCTCGATGCGCCCGACGAAATACGATTACGACCGCTATATCTGGCTGGTGCAGCGCGCCAAGGCGTTGGATTGGGACGATGCGAAAGTCGCCGAGGGCAACCCGTTCAAAGTGGCCGATCCGACGATGCATTTCATCCTGATGCGGGGCCTGCGCGATCTGCTGGCGGCTGGCGAGGCGCAGGATCTCGACACTGGCGACATGGCCACGCAGCTGGCCGAGCTGGAAGCCGGTGCAGAGGCGCTGTGGAACCCCGGCATGGGCTATTACGACAGCTACAACTGCAACAACGGCATCTGGTCGAACGCGCTGAGCAACGCCTCCTTCCTGTGCTGGTTCGGCGGGCTCGACGCGCCGCATATGGAGCAACATCTGGCCCGCGTGCTCGATGCGGCCCCCTATGGCGTGCCGTCGCTCGCGCCGTTCGATCCGCGCTTCGACGCCAAGCGCTACTGGCGCGGCCCGACCTGGGGGATGATGAACATGATGATCGGCGAGGGCGCCTCGGAGCGGGGCGTGGCGCTTGGCGAAGAGGTGCGCAAGCGCACCCGCGAGGTGATCGGGCGCTACGGTTTCGTCGAGTATTTCGACCCGATGACGGGCGCGGCTGCGGGCGGCAAGGCATTTACCTGGACGGCGGCCGTCTGGCTCGCCTGGGCCGGCAAGGAGGGGTGAAATGGGTTCGATCACGCTAAACGGTGTCGAGAAGTGGTTCGGCGACGTTCAGGTCATCAAGGGCATCGACCTCGAGATCAAGGACGGCGAATTCGTCGTCTTCGTCGGACCCTCGGGCTGCGGCAAGTCCACGCTTTTGCGGATGATCGGCGGGCTTGAGGATACCTCGCGCGGGGCGATTGAGATCGACGGCGCGAATGTCACCGATCAGCCGCCCTCGAAACGCGGCCTCGCGATGGTGTTCCAGTCCTACGCGCTCTACCCGCATATGTCGGTGGCCGAGAATATGGGCTTCTCGCTCAAGATGGCCGGTTCGCCGCAGGACGAGTGGCGCGCCAAGGTCGACGAGGCGGCCGATATCCTGAAGCTGCAGAGCTTCCTCGACCGGCGGCCCAAGGATCTGTCGGGCGGCCAGCGTCAGCGCGTGGCGATCGGGCGTTCGATCGTGCGCGACCCGACGGCGTTCCTCTTCGACGAGCCGCTGTCGAACCTCGACGCGGCGCTGCGCGTCGAGATGCGGCTGGAGATCGCCCGGCTGCACCGCAACCTCCAGCGCACGATGATCTACGTAACCCACGATCAGGTCGAGGCGATGACGCTCGCCGATCGGATCGTGGTGCTGGAATACGGCAAGATCGCGCAGGTCGGCACGCCGCGCGAGCTTTACGAGAAGCCCGCGAACCTGTTCGTCGCGCAATTCATCGGCAGCCCGAAGATGAACGTGATGCCCTGCGCGGTCTCGGGCGGCAGCTACAGCCTCGAAGGCGGGCGCGGCGGGGCCTGTCCCGCGCCGCAAGCTACCCAGCTTGGCATCCGGCCCGAGCACATCTCTCTGGTGGCCGAGGGCGAGGGGCAATGCGACGGGCGCGTCGATGTGGTGGAATTCCTCGGCGCCGACACGTTCATCCTGTTCGATTGCGGCCCCTTGGGCGCCGTGAACGTGCGTGTCGCGGGCGATACCGATCTGCGTCCGGGCGATGTCTCGGGGCTGAGCTTCGAGCCGGATCGCACGGTCTTCTTCGACGCGGACGGCATGGCGGTCTGATCCCGAGCGCCCGGGCGCGTGGCCCGGGCAGCGCGGAAAATTGCGCGGGCAGGGGGCGAGGCGACGTCGTCTCCTGCAGGGGTGTCAGTGCGTCAATTCACGCATCGAAGGCGTACCTAGCGACTTCGCGCGCACATGCTCAAAAATTGTCGGTTCGGCATCCCCCGGGTGCCGGATCTCTTTGCCGTCCAGTTGCCGCTCAAGTGTCTCCTTTTACAAAATTTCCTTCAGTTATCATTGGGTTCCCTGACGCCTTTCTCAAATTAATGTGACCGGCGGACGATTGCTGATCGGGAGCACCGGCGCTACCGTTCGCGGCAATCGTCGAACGGGCGCATTCGCGTGCACTGCGCAACCTGAAGATCGACGATGGGCCGAGACGCTCCCCCGGGTGGAAGCACGCCCGCGCGGGGAGGTCGGACGGTCTCATCACGCGCAAGGCGAATGCGATCCGAAAACGATCGTGAACAATCCAACGGATGAGAGGAAAACATATGCGGAAGACGACACTTCTCGCGGTCGCCGGTGCGACCGCTATGGTCACCGGCTTTGCAGCCCAGACCGGAACCGCCCGTGCCGCCGAGCAATGCGGTGACATCTCGATCGCCCAGATGAACTGGGCCGCTGCCGAAGTCACCACCAACATCGCGAAGTTCATGCTGGACCAAGGCTACGGCTGTAACACCAGCCTGGTCAAATCCGACACGATTCCCGCGATCACCTCGATCGCCGAAAACGGTCGCCCCGACGTCGTCACCAACCTGTGGCTGAACTCGGCGGGCGACGCCTACAAGAAGCTCGAGAGCGAAGGCAAGATCAAGCGCGTCGCCAAGACGCTCCAGCCGGGTGGCGTCGAAGGCTGGTGGATCCCCACCTACCTCGCCAAGGAGCACCCCGAGCTGAAGACCATCGAGGGCGTGATGGCGCATCCCGACTGGGTCGGCGGCACGTTCAACAACTGCCCCGACGGCTGGGGCTGCCGCGTCGTGAGCGACAACCTGATCAAGGCGCTCGACCTCAAGAGCTCGGGCATCAAGGTGTTCAACCACGGCTCCGGCCAGACGCTCGCCTCGTCGATCGGTTCGGCCTTCGCCGACAAGAAGCCGTGGTTCGGCTACTACTGGGGCCCGACCGTGGTCATGGGCAACTACGACATGACCCGCGTGAAGCTTGGCGATTACGACAAGGCCAAGTTCGACAATCTCCAGAACAAGGACGCGTCGAACCCGCAGGTTTCGGACTTCCCGGCCGCTCCGGTGCTGACCTCGGTGACGAGCGACTTCGCCAAGACCCACCCGGCCGAGACCGAGTTCTTCTCGAAGATGAGCTTCAAGACCGACACCATGTCGAAGCTGCTCGCCTGGCAGGATGAGAACAAAGCCTCGGGTGAAGAGACGGCTGTCTACTTCATCAAGAACTACCAGGACACCTGGAAGAACTGGCTCGATGCCGATGCCCAGAAGAAGCTTTCGAAGCTGATCGGCGGATGATCGTGACGCGCGCCTGACGCGCAACACATGGACGGGGCCGGGACAGGCCCCGTCCTTTTTCGATCAATCACGCAACAATATGGGACGGGTCTCCTTCGGCGACCCGGAAAACCAATGGCAGCTTACGAGAATTTCTTCAACGCGGTGGGGCTGAAGGACTGGTGTTCGGCTGGCGGCGACGGTGGCGGCGGCATGACGTCGATGGCCGACCTGATCGCGCAGACCGACGGCACCACGACGCAGGGCCCCAGCCTCTGGAACTGGCCCTTCCCCTCGCTCGACGCCCTCAACAAGGCCTGCGGGGCGATCCCGCCCTCGCGCGACGTGACGCAGGGCCTCGAGGACGGGTTCCTCGCGATCCGTGGCGGGCTGCGCGCCGTCGTGGACCCGCTGACCCAGCCGCTGAGCTGGGCCCTGCGCGACATGCTCTGGATCATGACCAACACACCGTGGTGGCTGATGGTGCCGATCCTGATGCTGATCACCTGGCTGGTGACGCGCTCCTGGAGACTGGTGGTCTTCGTGCTGGTCTCGATCGCCTTCCTCGCCTTCATCAATCACTATGAGGCGGCCATGGAGACGCTGGCGATCATCTTCGTCTGTGCCTTCATATGCGTCCTCTTCGGGGTGCCCATAGGCATTGCGATGTCGCGGAGCGACCGGCTCCAGCGCACCGTGATCCCGATCCTCGACATGCTGCAGACGCTGCCGCCCTTCGTCTACCTGATCCCGCTGATCTTCCTGTTCTCGGTCACCGAGCCGAAGCTCTACGGTATCGCGATCATCCTTTATGCGATCGTGCCCGTCGTGCGCCTGACCGATCTCGGCATCCGTCTCGTCGATCCCGACGTGATCGAGGCGGCCGACGCCTTCGGCATGACCAAGCGCCAGAAGCTGTTCGGCGTGCAGATCCCGCTCGCGTTGCCCAACATCATGGCCGGTGTGAACCAGACGATCATGATGAGCCTCGCCATGGTGGTGATCGCTTCGCTCGTCTCGGCCCCGGGTCTGGGCGTGCTCGTGCTGCGCGGCATCCGGTCGCTCGAACTGGGCACGGGTCTCGTGGCTGGCTTCGGGATCGTGATCATCGCGATCCTGCTCGACCGTGTGACGAAAGCTTCGCTCGCCCGGATCGACACCAGCAAGAGCCGGAAGTGAGGAGACAGGCATGACGAAAGATATCAAGGTCTCGATCCGACACCTCTACAAGATCTTCGGGTCGGATCCGCAAGCGGCGCTCGAAGACGTCAAGGCGGGCATGGGCAAGCCGGAACTGCTCGAGAAGCGCCATCACGTGCTCGGGCTCAACGACATCAACGTGGACATGAAAGAGGGTGAGATCACCGTCATCATGGGGCTTTCGGGCTCGGGGAAATCCACGCTGATCCGGCACCTCAACCGGCTTATCGAGCCCACCGCGGGGGAGGTTCTCGTCAATGGCGAGAACATCCTCGACTATAACGAGGCGCAGCTGCGCACGTTGCGGCGCGAGCGGATGTCGATGGTGTTCCAGAAATTCGCCCTTCTGCCCCACCGCACGGTGGCGGAGAACACGGCGATGGCGCTGGCCACCCGCGGCTTCCCGGCCTCCGACTATGTGGCCGAGGCCGAGAAGTGGCTCGACCGCGTCGGGCTCGGGGGCTACGGCGATCACCACCCGCACCAGCTCTCGGGCGGGATGCAGCAGCGCGTGGGCATCGCCCGGGCGCTGGCGTCGAACTCGGACATCATGCTGATGGACGAAGCCTTCTCGGCGCTCGATCCGCTGATCCGGACCGACATGCAGGACCTGCTGCTCGAGCTTCAGGCGGAGCTGCACAAGACCATCATCTTCATCACCCACGATCTGGACGAAGCGCTCAAGCTCGCCGATCACCTGGTGATCCTGAATGACGGTCGGGTGGTCCAGCAGGGCGAGCCGCAGGAGATCCTGCTCAACCCGGCGGATCCCTACATCGAGGACTTCGTGGCCGACATCAACCGCGCCCGCGTGCTGCGCGTGCGCTCGGTGATGGAGCGCGGCGCGCCGGAGGGCGAAATGTCGGGCGATATCGACGGCAACGACAACCTCGAGAGCGTCATCGCCAAGGCCGAAGGGGCGCTCGACCGCCGCTACCGCGTGGTGATGGGGGGCGAGCCGGTCGGCAGCCTCACCATGCCCTCGATCATGCGCGCGCTGGTGCCCGCGCAATCCTCGGGCGAGACCGCCAAGCGGTAAGAAGAAAGGGATCCGCCCCTGCATTGGGGCGGGTCCGACCCGCCGCGCGACAGGCGCGGGTTTTTCCCAAACATCAGTTCAATTGCCTTGGAAGCGGGGCGCGCGCCGGTCCGTGGGATGGCGCATCGAGAGGGCAGCGCCCGACCTCGGGGGGGCGCATGTCCCCGACTTTGGTGGTCGACGCTTTATCCTGCCGCACCCTTCCGACATTCATGCGCGCGCAGGTGGCGCAAAAGCGCCCTCCCGGGGGGAGGTCGGGCGCTGCCCGGTGTGCTGGTCGCACCCCGGGCCGTGCTCTTAGCTGCGAACGACGTAGACCGAGCACTCCGCATGGGTCACGACATGGGACGCCGTGGTGCCCAGAAGGTAGTCCTGCACCTTCGGGTTGGCCGCTTCCATCACGATCAGGTCCACCTTGCGCTCATCCGCCAGCTTGACGATCTGGCGATGCACCGCGCCCTTGCGCACGACCATCTCGACCTCGGTCACCCCGCTGGCGGGATTGTCGTTGAGGAACTTGCGCAGCTGCTGGCTCCAATAGGTATCCGAGTTGTAGATGTTGAGGTTACGCTCGATCTCGGGCGCGATCGTCGCCACGATCAGCTTCGCACGGCGCCGCCGCGCCATCTCGACGGCTTCCATATAGGCATGATGCTCGACCTGAGCGTGGCGCAGGTTGATCGGGCAGAGGATGAGCTTTGTCTGGCGTGCCATGATGGCCTCCGGGGGATATTCGAGGCGGAGAATGAACCGCGTGGTGTCCGGGCGCAAACCCGGATGGAAGGTGCCCCGCGCCTACGACGATTTTCCATCCTCCAATCGAGCACATACGTCGCTTCAATGCCCTGATGCGACATCGATGATCGCGTATTCCCGCAGCGCATAGCACGGCACGGCCCCGGATCGCTCCGGGGGCAGATCGATTCTGCAGCCCCCGCGCGCCGACCACCGCATCCCGCGCCGGATGATCTCGGTCACCTGATTGACCCGCAGATCGTCGAGCCTGTGGCCGACCGATCAGTAGAAGATGCGCCGGGCTCATCGTTCAAGAGGGCGTGGCAGAGGATGATGTGGGGTGTTCACGCGTGGCGAAGGGCTTTTGCTCTGTCCCGATAACCGATTGGCAGGAATAGATTAGATTTTCCGCACTGGGTGATGGCGGAGACGAAGCCCGCCCCAAGGGTTTTGCAACCTGTCAGAACCTGTCGCGCTAAGCCAATAAAATAACAAGATTTAATCAAGACGCCTTCGCGGCCCATTGCAATCAATCGCAGGGGTGTGCATCTTCAATGGTGGGTAGGATGCTGGGCAAGTGAGTTAGGTTCCCATGCCGAAAATCGCGAAAGAGCTTTCCGCGCTGGAGGTGAAGAGCCTCGCGCATCCCGGCACGGGGCGAAACGTGATCCATCCGGTGGGCGGGGTGACGGGGCTTTATCTGCAACTCACGCCCAAGGGCGGGCGGTCCTGGCTCTTGCGCACCACGATTGGCGAGAAGCGCCGGGAAATCGGTTTGGGCGGCTACCCTGATGTAACCCTAAGCCAAGCGCGGGAGCGGGCTAGAGAGGCCAAGGAACAGGTGCGAGCGGGGATTGACCCCGTGGAACAGCGCAAGGCCAACAGAGCGGCCCTTGTCGCGGCCCAGCGCCGTGGGCTGACCTTCTCCGAGGCGGTGGAGCAATACCTGTCGGCCAAGCTCGACGCCTTCAAGAATGACAAACACCGCGCGCAATGGCGTAGCACGCTGGAAACCTACGCCGTGCCGGATCTGGGCAAGATGCTGGTGCAGGACATTGCCGTGCAGGACGTTCTGCGCGTCTTGGAGCCGATCTGGCACAACAAGACCGAAACGGCATCGCGCCTGCGCGGGCGGATCGAGGCGGTTCTGTCTTGGGCCACGGTCGCGGGGTATCGCCGGGGCGACAACCCGGCCCGCTGGGGCGGCAACCTCAAGGAACTGTTGCCCGCGCCTGCCAAGCTCAAGGGCAACGCCAATCAACCCGCCTTGCAGATCGACGACGCGCCGCAATGGCTGACCGATCTGCGCACCCGTGAGGGCATGAGCAATCGTGCGCTCGAATTTGCCGCACTGACCGCCTCACGCTCGCAAGAGGTGCGGGGCGCGCGCTGGGAGGAAATCGACCAAGAGGCGGCTTTGTGGATTATCCCGGCGGCGCGGATGAAGATGGACCGCGAACACCGCGTTCCGCTCTCTGCCGATGCGCTGGCGCTGTTGAAGGCTCTGCCGCGCTTTCAGGGAAGCGCCCATGTGTTCCCCGCGCCCAAGGGGGGCGAAATGTCTGATATGGCTCTGAGCGCCGCTATGAAGCGCCTGCACGCCGCCAAGCTGGCCGAGGGCGGGGTGGGTTATGTGGACCGCGTGAGCAAGCGCCCAGCGGTGCCGCACGGGCTGCGCTCGACCTTCCGCGATTGGGTGGCAGAGCGCACGCATTTCCCCGGCGACATGGCCGAGGTGGCGCTGGCCCATAAGGTCGGCAACGCCGTGGAAGCCGCCTATCGGCGCGGCGATATGGTCGAGAAGCGGCGCGGGATGATGGACGCATGGGCGGATTACTTGGCTGGCCGCGCGCGGGCTGGCGCTGGCGTGGTGAGGATTGGGTGATGTGGTCTAAGGGCGAAGGAACTTCAGACCTGAATGAAGATGATATGGCCCTGCTTTGCGGTGATGTGAGCGCAAAATTGACTTCACCCCTATCCGAGCTGAGCGAAAAGTTAGAGGCGCTTCGGAAGCTAAATGTGAGCGCCGCGTGCGAGCCTGAGCTGAATCGAGAGATTGAGAGGCATGTTAAGTATCTCGAATTCAGGCAGCGCGATTTCACGAGCAAATTCGACGAAGCACTAGCGGCGCTAGATTTCACCTTCGGAAGCGCAGAAATGTCCTACCGAAGCCCCTTCGATGGCGAAGGCCGTTTCCATGTTCAATGGTTCGGTGCGGCGCGCGCGCTACGGAGTTTGGAAGAACAGGATTTGGTTTCGTCCGCAAAGACCGAACGTTTTGCATACGAGTTCGCTTTGCACATGATTGCGGGGGAATTGGAGGACTATTCGGAAGGGCGAGAGGTCAAGATTGACCCACATCTTGCGGGCTTCGCTAGTGAAGTTCTGCGAGGAACCCTCAAGAAGCCGAAACAAAAGGGATTACATTTCCTCCAGACGTGGTCGAAGCGGCGGGACGTTTGTTTGATGGTCGAAATTTGCTGCGAACTCGGACTGCGGCCATATCGGAATGACGTTACCCCAGAACATGAAAGCGCCTGCGACGCGGTGGCCCTGCATATGAAGCGGCGAAACGCCACCCCGGCCTCTTACGAAGGGGTTAGGAAACTCTGGGCAAAACGCGACCAAATCCGTAGCGAACTCGCGGATGCGGTGGGGCGAGGTAATGGCGGGTAGTCTGCCCCATGCATAGAGCGCGATGAAGGTTCAAATTGCTACCAGTCGCAACCGATTGGAGCACGCCGCATGGCACAAACCTACCTCTCCGACCTTCAGCTTGCCGCCCGCTATGGCGTCCACCGCTCGACGCCGTGGCGCTGGGCCAAGACCGATCCGCGCTTTCCCAAGCCCGTGACGCTTTCGCCGGGATGCACCCGCTGGAACCTCGCAGAGCTTGAACGCTGGGAAGCCGCGCAGCGCTAAAACCGCGCCCCAAAATCGGGGGCGGCGGTTCTAGTTTCGTGTGTGGTGAGACACCGCGACCCTAGCCCAGCGCCCCTAATTTCACAACCGAATTAGGAGCCGAAGGAATGGCTAAACATGGCTTTGACCATGCCCGATACCTTATTGCCGAAAGCAATGGCAGACGGGCTGAAATCCACCTCAACGGGCGGCTGCGCTGGGCGCTCGACAACCTGATCCGCGCCGGGGCGAAGGGATGCACTCCGATTGACCATCCCGGCCCGCGTTGGTCGGCCTATGTCCACAAGCTCAAGGAACATGGTGTGCGGATCGAGACGGTCCACGAGCGCCACGAAGGAGCCTTCCCCGGCACACATGCGCGCTACGTCCTGCGTTCGACGGTCGCGCGGATCGACCGAGGGGGTGCGCAATGATGCGGGCCCAGATCCGCCGATTGATGCGCCGGGGGCTGAGTGAAGCCCAAGCCCGCAACCTGGCCCCGTTGGTCTATGGGGGGTGGTGGCGATGAAGGCGCAGCGCGCTTCCCTGCTGGCCGAGGAAATCCGGCAAGAGATTGTGCGGCTCAAATTGGCGGGCTTCCATCTCTTGCCGCTTGGGCGCGGCGATGACGGGAAAACACCCGGCATCGGGAATTGGACCGCGCCCAAGGTCAAGCTGGGCCAAGTGCTGGCCCCGCTCCATCGCCACGGGGTGGGCGTCTATGGGGTGAGGCTCGACGGGCTGGCCGTGATCGACTGCGACCACGACGACCCGGCGCTAGTTGTGGAGATGGAAGCCCGGTTCGGCCCTAGCCCGGTGCATGTGCTCACCTCAAGGGGGCGGCACCTCTACTATCGTGCAGGCGGCGCAACGCCTGACCTGCGCGCCGAGGGGCTTCCTGTCGATCTGAAATCGGGCGGGCGGTCCTATGTGGTCGGCCCGCTCTCTCTGCGGCCCGATGGGGGGCGCTATGTTCCGGTAAAGGGGGTGCTGGGGGTGGATAGATTGCCCGTAATTTACGGCGCGAAAACGGCGACGGTTGCGCCAGAGCCGATCCAAGAGGGTGAGCGCCACCAAACCTTGGTCAGCGAAGCCATTGCGATGGTCGAAACCGTCAGCGGCCCTGATGAGCTGACCGCGCGTCTTGTCGTGCTGCGTGATGAGCGATGTGCAGCCCCTTCCAGTATGCCCGATGCGGAACTGCGCGGGATTGCCGATTGGACGTGGCAGCGCTTGTTAAGGGGTGAGCTATATCACGGGCGGGACAGTGCCTTCCCGGTCCATAGACTGGCACATGACGCCTTGCGGGGAAAACCGGGCGGGAGCGATGCAATCGCGCTCTATGTGTTGTTGGCGGATCTGCATGGGCATGACCCCGGCAAACGCTTCGCGCTCGATCACGGGGCGATGAAGGCGGCGGGGCTGACCGATTTGTCAGCGCGTGGATTTCGGGCCGCGCGTCGGATGCTGGAGGATGAGGGGCTTCTGGGGGTGGCGACCAAATACCGCCCCGGCTCGCATCGCCAGCAATACCGCCTTGAGCGCCTGCGCCCCGGTATGGACGCTGCGCCGAACGTCGAGCGAATTTCCGAAATCGTGCCGCGCGGGAAGGATGGGGAAGAAAGGGGGAAGGACTAAGGTTATATTTGTGGAGCAGATTTGCGCCACAAGAGCGCGCGTGGGTAGTTTGGTCACCTCAGAATGCCTCCGGTCAAATCTGCGTGTTCCAGTCGCGTTAGCTTCCATGTTACCCACGAAGAGTTTGAAGCGTTTTAAGAGGACTAGTTGATGCTCAACAATATCGGTCTTTCCGGCATAGTTATGATTGCCCTCGTGTTTGTGTTGCCTATCTGGCTCATTGTCACGCTGAGCAAACGGAAGGCTAAAGAACGTAAGCGCATCGCAGACGCACTTGAGGAAATCGCCGAGTTGAAAAAGGCGGATGATTCAAAGTGAGGCGGCTCACCTAAAATAGCGAGCAATACGCGCGCGCATGGGGTGGGGTGTTAGCTTGACCGCTTCGGAAACGGCATGGCTCAAGGCACAACTGGCCGCATCCCTTGCACGCGAGCGAGCGAGACAGGCAAAGCGCCGTGTGCGCTGCGGAGCCAAGACCCGCAAAGGGTCTCCGTGCAAAGCTCTCAGCCTTCCCGGCAAGCGGCGATGCAAGTTTCACGGCGGGCTATCGACCGGGCCGAAAACAGCCGAAGGGATCGAGCGCATCCGGGAGGCGCAGAGGCGGCGCTGGGCGCGCTGAGCATGGCAGCGTCAATGCGCTTTTTGCTATTCGCACCATCCAAAGTATGCGTTGCCGTGTGCGATTGCGAGAAATGGCTTTCGCTCACCTTCTGCGTATTCTTGAACCTCGTAATAGCTCACGCTGCCGCCAATACCGTCTGACGCGATTACCTTAAATCCCCAATCTTTCGAGCCGGGGTTCAGCACGCGGATGTCGGATAGAGATGTGTTGCCAATCCACTTGTGAATGACTTTGCCAGTAGCTCTATCAATCCCGACCTGGGTTTTCATAGCTTCTTTGCCGACCCAATCAGTATTTGAAAGAACTCCGGGCGGCTGTTGAAAGCTCGTGAGAGTGCAAGTGTAGCTCGTGGGTCCAGCCTCCGCCCCTTGGGCCGTAGCGACAACGGCTATCATCATTGCAAAGGCTGAAGGTTGTCGCCTCGTCATACCAACTCGCTCCATACAAAGATTTTTGTCAGGTTTGCCTGCGAAAATACGAAGCACACCTAGCTTTGAGGCTCGCATCCTCGACGCAGCAACGCAAACTTCAGGGCTCGTAGAACCGAAAAAAGACTCGCGCTTGGGGAGGGGGCGGCGAAATGTTGGTAAGCCTGCGACCGGAAACCCGCGCTCCCGGTGCATTTGCAATATGTTCGGCTCGAAACAAGGGTAGGGGTTCATTTTCTGAATCGCGGATGCGCGAGCCGAGCGAACGCCCCGGTTTGCCGTTTGCCGCGCCGGAAGATTGGCCCACCCCCTACGGATCGAGGCCCGCGCCATGCTTTCGGCGTCGATCCCAAGCGTTTTTTCTTTGATGGGTTCTTTGGTGGGTAGTGCCCGAGTAATTGAAAATAATTCAATTAAATCAAGGCGTAATGGCGGAGACGAAGGGATTCGAACCCTCGAGACCCTTCCGGGCCTACTCCCTTAGCAGGGGAGCGCCTTCGACCACTCGGCCACGTCTCCGCGGACCCGTATAGGGATCGTCTCGGGGGGAGACAAGCGGTTTTTCGGCGGAATTTCGGGTGGTTTGCGATTTCCCTCGCGTGGGGCGGCGGGGACGCAGGCAGGGGCGCGGGTCGGCGCGGGGCAGGGGCGTTGGGAGCAATGAAAAACGCGCGCGAGATGTCTCGCGCGCGTTTCGTTTTCGAGGGGTTTCGCTTGGCTTAGCGGGTGGTCTCGCCGCGCCGGCGCACCACCACGTCGACCGTGATCGATGCAAGCAGCACCGCCGCCGTCGCGATCAGCTGCACCGCCGCCGGCAGGCCCAGAAGCGCCATGCCGTTGACGATCGCCGCGATCACGACGCCGCCGAGGATCGCGTGGATCGGATGACCGCGCCCGCCGAAGAGCGACGTGCCGCCGATCACCGCGGTCGCGACGACGTAGAGCACGATCGTGCCGCCATCGAAGCTGGTGGAGATCGAGCGCAGGCGCGAGGCGTAGATGATGCCGCCCAGACCCGCCGTCGTCGCCGCCAGCGTGAAGGCTGCGGTCCGGATCAGGCGGAGGTTGATGCCCGCCCGGCGCGCGGCCTCGGCATTGCCGCCGATCGCGAGGACATAGCGGCCGAATTTCAGCCGTCCCAGCAGGAAGGACCATGCCAGCAGCACCGCGAAGACGATCGGGATCACCCACGGCATGCCCGAGAGCGGGAAGCGTGCGACGCCACGGTTCATGTTGGAGATCGTCACCAGCACGATACCCGCGATTACGGCCGCGGCGATCTTCGCGATGGTGAGGCCCATCGGCGGCGCGACGAGGCCGCTCTTGCGACGTTTCGCATCCTTGCTGAAGGTGAGGATCGCGAAGACCAGTACCACGGCTCCGGTCATCAGCCAGCCCATCAGCGGGCTCAGCGTGCCATTGGCGAAGTTGTTGATCGTGTCACTCGCGACAGGGATCGTCCCCCCGGCGCCCAGCAGTTGGATCATCAACCCGTTGAAGCCCAGAAGACCCGCCAGCGTCACCACGAACGAGGGCAGTTTGAGCCGCGTGATCAGCGAGCCCTGGAAGATGCCCAGTACCGCCGGCACGGCCAGGCCCGCTACGACAGCCGCCCACCAGGGCCAGTCGGTGCCCGGCGCCACCAGCAGCGTCGCCACCGTCGCCCCGATCCCGGCCACGAATCCGAGTGACAGGTCGATTTCGCCCAGCAAGAGCACGAAGACCTGTCCCATCCCGATCATCATGAAGACCGAACCCTGAACGAGCAGGTTCACGACATTCCCCGGCGAGAGGAATTTCGGGTTCTGCAGTTGGAAGATCAGCGAGATCAGCACGAAGCCCAGAAGCACCGGCAGCACGCCGCTTTCGCCCGCCTTGATCTTCGCCCATGTGCGCGAGAGGTAGCTTGCAAAGCTCTGATCCTCGGCCGTGGCGCCCACCACGGCGGAGGGGCCGCTTTCGCCCGACGCCTCGCGTTGCGCCGCGACATCCTTGGCGTTCTCTGCCGCGATCGAGGCGGCGGCGCGCATCGCGCCCGGCTCGACCACATGGTCGGATTTGCCCGTGGTCATCAGCTCGACCACGCGCTGGGTGTCGTATTCCTCGATCGGGCCCTGGCTGACCATCTCGCCCAGACGCAGGATCGCGAGCCGGTCGGAGACCGCGAAGACGTCGTTGAGGTTGTGCGAGATCATCACCACCGCGAGACCCTGATCGGCGAGGCGGCGCACCAGTTGCAGCACCTGACCGGTCTGGGCCACGCCGAGCGCCGCCGTGGGCTCGTCGAGGATCACCAGTTTGGAATTCCACATCACGGCCTTGGCGACCGCGATCGATTGCCGCTGACCGCCCGAAAGCGCCGAGACCGGCGCGCGGATCGAGCGCAGCGTGGTCACGCGCAGCCCTTTGAGCGTCTCTGCCGCGGCGCGCTCCATCGCGTCCTCGTCGAGCATCCCGTTCGTCAGGATTTCGCGCCCCAAGAACATGTTCTGCACGACGTCGAGATTGTCGCAGAGCGCAAGGTCCTGATAGACGACCTCGATGCCCAGCTCCGCACTGTCGCGGGGCGAGCGGACGCGGACCTCATTGCCTTCCCATTCGATCACGCCGCCATCGGCTTCATGGATGCCGGCGATGGTTTTCGTCAGCACGGATTTGCCCGCGCCATTGTCACCGACCAGTGCCGTCACCTCGCCGGGGCGGACGTCGAAATCGACCCCGCTGAGCGCCTGCACTGCACCGAAGCTCTTTTCGAGACCCCGAATACGGAGGATCGCGTCGCGATCCTCCGTCAGGGACCCGGTACCGTTACCCGTGTCCATCATTGGCTATCAGTTCCCGATGCCTGCGGCCTTGCACGCGTCAGCCGCGCCGCCCGCACAGAGCTTGGAAGTGTCGACGAAGCCGTCTTTCACGACGGTGTCGGCCATGTTCTCCGGGGTGACCCAGATCGGCTTGAGCAGGATCGAGGGCACGTCCATGCCGCCCTGGCTGTCATTGACCTTGCCGTTGACGAGGCCTTCGGGCGGGTTTTCACCGGCACGCATGTAGAGCGCGAGCGCCGCTGCCGCCTGCGCTTCCAGATAGATCGGCTTGTAGACGGTGCCGCACTGGTAGCCGGTGAGCACGTTCTGCAGGCCGGTGACCGTCGCGTCCTGACCGGTGGTCGGGAAGGCCTTCGGCGGCACTTTCAGCGTCTTGAGATAGGAGATGACCGCGTTTGCGTTGTCGTCATTCGGGGTGACGACGGCGTTCATGTCCTGATGCGCGGTGAACTGCTGCTCGAAGGTGGTCCGTGCGACCGACGGATCCCAGGTGCCTGCGGGCTCGCCCGCATTGGTGTAGCTGCCATCGTCGAATTTCGGCTTCAACACGCTCATGTAGCCCTGCTTGAACAGCGTGGCGTTGTTGTCATCGGGCGAGCCCGCCATCACGAGGATATTCGGCTTCTCGATGTTCCAGTCGCTGAGGCACTGTTCCATGCCCTTGCCGATCAGCTCGCCGACATATTCGTTGTCGAAGCTGATATAGTAGTCGCGCGAGCCGCCAAGCGTGATCCGGTCATAGTCGATGACCGCGACGCCGTGCTCTTTCGCGTATTTCTCGACAGCCGCACCGCCGCCCGAGGAGATCGGGTCGATCAGCAGAACGGTCGCGCCCTGCGAAATATCGGTCTGCGCCTGCGTGAGCTGGTCGGCTTCCGAGCCTTGCGCGTTGGTGATGATCAGATCGTCCGCGGACAGGCCCGCCTCCTTGAAGGCTTTCTTCAGGTAGGGCTCGTCGAACGAGGTGTAGCGCGCCGAGCTGGCGGTATCGGGCAGCAGAACGCCAACCTTGCCTTTGCCTTTGGCGGCGATGTCCTTGAGCTGACCCATGGCGGCGAAATCAGCACCGAAGCTGTCGGCGGTGACGCCTTGGGCTTGCGCGGCACCTGCAATCAGGCCAAGCGCGAGAACGCTGGTTCCAGCGAGACGCGCGGCGGTTCCGCACGTCGAGCGACGAATGTCTTTCATTATAATCCTCCTAAGGCCGGATGGGTTCCTCCCGTGGGGTGGCATCGCCTTGCCCCAGCGCGCCGCCTGTGCCGGTTACGGACAGGGCAGCGCCGGGGCGCGCATCCGGTACGCGTCCCGTTAGCGCAATCATGGCTTGAAATGTTGCTCTGAACAGGGGGGTGGCGAACACAAAGCACTCACGAAACTGCGAGGTCGTGGTGGTCCGGGGCAACCAAGAAGAGTAGGGGGATGGGCGGCTGGCTTCGCGCGGCACCGATCTCGCCCCCGGAGTGGTTGACACCCGCGCGCGCCGCTGTATAAGCCCGCCATTCCGGTAACGCGAGTTGCCGGGATTATTCATTGGTGTTGGTGGACCTCGCAAGAGGAAACCTGTCGCCGGTCGCCGCAAGGCCCGGAGGAGGACAACGCCCTTCGAAACTATAATGAAGGAGATCAGCCGTGACCAAACGCACGTCTGCCAAGTACAAAATCGACCGCCGCATGGGCGAGAACATCTGGGGCCGCGCCAAGTCGCCCGTCAACCGTCGTGAATACGGCCCCGGCCAGCACGGTCAGCGCCGCAAGGGTAAACTGTCCGACTTCGGTATCCAGCTCCGCGCCAAGCAGAAGCTGAAGGGCCATTACGGCGACCTGACCGAGAAGCAGTTCCGCCGCATCTACGCCGAAGCCGAGCGTGTGAAGGGCGACACCGGTGAAAACCTGATCGGTCTGCTCGAGCGCCGTCTCGACGCGCTGGTCTACCGCGCCAAATTCGTTCCGACCGTCTTCGCAGCGCGCCAGTTCGTGAACCACGGCCACGTGCTCGTGAACGGCAAGAAAGTGAACATCCCCTCCTACCGCCTGAAAGAAGGCGACGTGGTGGAAGTCCGCGAGAAGTCCAAGCAGATGGCTCTGGTTCTCGAAGCCGTTCAGTCGCCCGAGCGTGACGTTCCGGATTACATCGAAGCCGACCACAACAAACTGACCGCGAAATTCGTGCGCACCCCGGCTCTGTCCGACGTGCCCTTCGCGGTTCAGATGGAACCGAACCTCGTGGTCGAATTCTACGCGAAGAACTGATCTCTCAGTCTTCGCCGATCATTCGGAAAGGCCGTGCCCCCGGGGCGCGGCCTTTTTCTTTTTAGGTGCGTCCTTGCCCGGAGCAGCCGCGCAGCGGCCCGGGCAGCGCCCGACCGCCCCCTCGGGCGGGCGCTTTTATGGCCTCATCGCGCGCGGCGAGGTCTTGCGGATGTGGTGAGATAAAGGGGCGACCTCTGAAGGAAGCGCGCCCACCCGGCGGTCGGGCGCTGCCCTCCCAAGCCTCACCCGTTGCATCCCTGCCGCGTCTGCTATGCGGGTGATCTTCTCACTAGCCCTGTCGCGCCATGGCGGATAGAACTCGGGCCACGATTCAGGAGTGCACAATGACCACGCATATTCGCCCCCAGCCCGGTATTATGGACATCGAGCTCTATCAGGGCGGCGCCTCCCATGTGGCGGGGCGCACCGATGCCGTCAAACTCAGCTCGAACGAGAACCCGTTCGGCCCCTCTGACAAGGCCAAGGACGCGTTCGCGAAATGCGCCCATTCGATGCATCGCTACCCCCAGACCGACCATGCCAAGCTGCGCACGGCGATCGGCGAGGTGCATAAGCTCGACCCCGACCGGATCATCTGCGGCGTGGGCTCGGACGAGATCATCCACTTCCTGTGCCAGGCCTATGTCGGCGCGCGCGACGAGGTGGTTTTCACCGAGCACGGTTTCCTGATGTATCGCATCTCGACCATGGCCGCGGGCGGCACCCCGATCGAGGTCAAGGAGCGCGACCGCACGACCGATGTCGATGCGATCCTGAGCGCCTGCACCAAGAAGACCAAGCTCGTCTTCCTCGCCAATCCGAACAACCCGACCGGCACGATGATCCAGCTGGCGGAGCTGGAGCGGCTGGCGGCGGGGCTGCCGAAAGGCGCGCTGCTGGTGATCGACGCGGCCTATGCGGAATATGTCGAAGGCTATGATGGCGGGGCGGAGCTGGCCACGCGCCTGCCCAATGTCTTCATGACGCGGACCTTCTCGAAGATCTACGGTCTCGGCGGGCTGCGCATCGGCTGGGGCTACGGCGCGCGCGAAGTGATCGACGTGCTCAACCGCATCCGTGGGCCCTTCAACCTCTCGACCGCGCAGCAGGAGACCGCAGAGGCCGCCGTGCGCGATCAGGACTGGGTCACGAAATGCCGCGATGACAACACCCGTCTGCGTGCGTGGCTGGCAGAGGCGCTGGCAGAAAAGGGCGTACCGTCAGATACTTCCACGGCGAACTTCATCCTCGCACGTCTGGCCTCCGAGCAGGAGGCTGCCGATTGCGATACCTATCTGAAATCCGAAGGGATCATCGTGCGCCGGGTCGCGGGCTATAACCTGCCCAACTGCCTGCGCATCACCGTGGGCGACGAGCCCTCGTGCCGCCGCGTGGCGCATCTGATCGGCGTCTTCAAGGCAGGCGGGATCGAGGTGCCCAGATGAGCCAGCTCTACCAGCGGGTCGCGCTGATCGGGCTCGGCCTGATCGCCTCGTCGATGGCCCATGCGATGCGCGAGAAGGGGCTGGCGGGCGAGATCGTCGGTCATGCGCGCTCCGCCGAGACGCGCGACACCGCGCTGGAGATCGGGCTGGTCGATGCGGTCTATGAGACCGCCGCCGAGGCAGTCGCGGGGGCGGATCTGGTCGTGCTCTGCGTGCCGGTCGGCGCGATGGCGAAGATCGCCGAAGAGATCGCTCCGCATCTGGCCCCCGGGGCTACGATCACCGATGTCGGCTCGGTCAAACGCGCGGTGATCGACGCGGTCGGCCCGCATGTGCCCGAAGGCGTGCATTTCATCCCCGGCCACCCGCTGGCAGGGACGGAGCAGTCCGGCCCGCGCTCGGGCTTTGCGACGCTCTTCGCCAATCGTTGGTGGCTGTTCACGCCGATCGAGGGCACGGACCCCGAGGCACTGACCCGGCTGAAATCGCTGGTCGAGGCGATGGGCGCCAATACCGACGAGATGGCCCCCGATCACCATGACCTCGTGCTTTCGGTCGTGTCGCATACACCGCACCTGATCGCCTATACGATGGTTGGCGTGGCGGATCATCTTCGTCGTGTAACTCACGAGGAAGTCATCAAATATTCCGCTACGGGCTTCCGCGATTTTACCCGGATCGCGGCCTCGGACCCGACGATGTGGCGCGACGTCTTCCTGACCAACAAGGAAGCCACGCTCGACATTCTGGGCCGCTTCACCGAGGAGCTGTTCACGCTGCAACGCGCGATCCGCATGGGCGATGGCGACATGCTGCACGACTATTTCACGCGCACCCGTGCGATCCGCCGCGGCATCATTGAGGCCGGGCAGGATACGGATGCGCCCGATTTCGGGCGCGGTGCTCCGAAAAAAGAGACATGAGCGCCACGGGTTGCAGCAAGGCGGTCGTGTTGATCGCCTTGGCGGCCGTGGTTGCGGTGGGCTCCTGCGGGCGCGGTGAAGATCGGCGCTCGGCGCGCTATTCCTCGTCGGGCGAGCTTTGCGGCATTGCGGGGCTGGAAGGCGCGCATATCGCACCGATCGACGGGCCGGGGCGCTGCGGCATCGCCGATCCGGTGCAGATCACCGCTGTCTCGGGTATCCGTCTGACCTCGCCGGTGCGGGTGAACTGCACGGCAGCGAAGTCGTTCAAGCGCTGGGTCGATCGCGGGATCAAACCGGCGGTGGGGCGGCGCGGCGGCGGGATCGAGGCGATCCGCATCGCGGCCTCCTATTCCTGCAGGAGCCGCAATTCGCAGCCCGGCGCGAAGCTGTCCGAACATGCCAAGGGCAACGCAATCGACGTCTCGGGCGTGGTCCTGCGCAACGGCAAGACGCTGAGCGTGCTGGAGGATTGGCGCCGGGGCCGGGTGATCAAGCGGATGCACAAATCGGCCTGCGGTCCGTTCGGCACCGTGTTGGGGCCGAAATCGGATCGCTTCCATCAGGACCACATCCACGTCGACGTGGCCAGCTACCGCGGCGGGGCTTACTGCCGCTGACCTTTGCTGCCGCTGACCTTTACTGACGCTGGGCGATCAGTTGCGGTGCGGGGCCGAGCGGTACCGGGCCGAGGTTCATCTGCCCGTCCTTGAAGACAAGCGGCACTTCCAGCGCACCGTCGGGGTTCTTCGCGGCCAACATCGTGCCGATCCCGGTCACCACTTTCACCTCGTCCTTGCCGATCAGCCCCATGCTTTGCGCGATGCCGACCCAGTTGCGCCACGAGGCGGAGCGGATCGTCAGCGTACCGTCTGGATAGCCCGAGGGATCGACGGTCAGGTTGCCCTCGACCGAGACATCGTTGCCGCCCCAGCTCAGCGACAGGTCCGAGATCGCGAAGGTCATTAGCCCCGGGAGGCCTGCCTCCAGCGCGGTCTGGTCGATTGGTTCGCGCGTGCCCATGAGTGCGTCGAAGTGGATGCGGGTGACGGTATCGGGCAGCTTGCCCTTCGGGTCGATCCGCTCCAGCAGATCGGCCGGGAGTTTCAGCGATTTCGCCTCCGCGCCCAGACGATAAGCGGCGGCGGGCATCACCAGATCGGCGGCCTGAGCCGAGGCCCCGATCGCGCCCTGCGCCTTGTCCTTGCGCTCGATCGCGAGGCGCAGCTGATCGGCCGAAAGCGCGGGGGCCGTCTCGCCCGCGGGCGTCAGAACCGGCGCGGTGATCACGGCAACCGCCCGCTCCAGCGGCAGCGCGGTCGAATAGCCCACCGTCAGCGAGGCGCGCATGTCCTCTTGCGTCAGTTTGTAGCTTCGATCGCCTAGCTGCAGCGACTGGCCCGAGGGCAGATAGGCGATCACTTTATTGGGTTCGTATCCGAGAGCGAAGAGCTGCGCGAAGGGCGCGCTCCAGTGCCACAGGCCGCCTTGATCCTTCAGCTCCGGCTTGTCGAAGGTCAGATCGAAGCGCGAGGGGAAGCCCGCCATCGAGACCGATTGTGCATCGCCCCAGCCTTCCTGCCGGGCCTGCGCGAGCATGTCGCGCGCGCCGTTTTCGATCTTGTGCGCGCCGTAAAACCAGTAGCCGCAATAGGCCAGCGTCGCGACCAGCACCAGAATGATCAGTTTGCGCATCGTAGCCTCTTTGCAAATCGGGTGAACCCCATGTAAGCCCTGAGCCCATGCAGGACCAGTGCGATGACAACAGGATCTGGGTCTTCGGCTACGGCTCGCTGATCTGGAACCCCGGCTTTGATTTTGACGAGCGGATGCTCGCCCGTGCGCCGGGTTGGGAGCGCAGCTTCTGCCTGCGCTCGCTGGTGCATCGCGGCACGCCCGAAGCGCCGGGGCTGGTGCTGGCGCTCGACGAGGGGGAGGGCGGCTGCGCGGGGCTCGCCTTCGCGGTGAAGCCCGGTCAGGAAGACGCGGTCATGGCCTATCTGCGCGAGCGCGAGCTGGTGACCTCGGCCTATCTGGAACGCGAGATCGACGTGCATCTGAATGACGGGCGCAAGGTGCGCGCGGTGACCTATGTGATCGACCGCCATCACGATCAGTATTGCGGCGGGCTTTCCGATGACGAGCAGGCGCGCATCATCGCCAGCGCCACCGGCGGGCGTGGTCCGAACCGCGATTATCTGTTCAATACTGCCCAGCATCTGCACGAATTGGGCATCCCCGATCCCCATCTTGATGCATTGGTGGCACGGCTGCACGACTTGTCGTGATAGCCCTTGGCGAAGGGCTGCACCCTCGCTAGGCTCTGGCCAAACAGGCAAGAGGGGCAATAATGGAAGAGCCGATCCGGCTGGAGCCGCAATTCTCACAACCCGTGCGTCAGGTGATCCTGATGCTTCTGGTGCTCGGCTTGGTCGCTGCGGGGGGCTATTTCGCCTATTCGCGCATCTTCCCGATTTTCCTCGCCAATCCCTGGCTCAACGGGGTGATCCTCGCGGTCTTCGTCTTCGGCATCCTCGCCTGTTTCTGGCAGGTGGTGCAGCTGGTGAAGGCGGTGAACTGGATCGAGAGCTTCGCGGCTGACCGTCCCGGTCGTCCGCAGGTGCGCCCGCCGTCGATGCTGGCGCCGCTCGCGTCCTTGCTGGGCTCGCGCGAGGCGCGCCGCGCGGTATCGTCCTCCTCGGGGCGCTCGATCCTCGAATCCGTCGCGACCCGGATCGACGAGGCGCGCGACATCACCCGTTATATCGCGGGTCTGCTGATCTTCCTCGGCCTTCTGGGGACGTTCTACGGCCTCGCCACCACCGTGCCTGCGGTGGTCGAGACGATCCGCGCCCTTGCGCCGAAAGAGGGCGAAAGCGCGATGGGGGTCTTCGACAACCTGATGACCGGGCTGGAAGCGCAGCTGGGCGGCATGGGCACGGCGTTCTCCTCGTCGCTGCTGGGCCTTGCGGGCTCGCTGGTGGTGGGCTTGCTGGAACTCTTCGCAAGCCACGGTCAGAACCGGTTCTACCGCGAGCTGGAGGAATGGATTTCCTCGATCACGCGGCTCAGCTTCACCGCGCTCGAAGGGGGCGATGGCGAAAGCTCGATGGTGGCGGGCGTTCTCGATCACATGTCCGAGCAGATGGACCAGATCCAGACGCTGTTCGTGCGCTCCGATGCGGGACGCGTGCAGACCGAGGCGCGGATCGCGCATTTGTCGAACGCAATCCACGACCTGTCGGAACGGCTCTCGGCAGAGATGGATGCGCGCAACCGCCAGCAAGGCGCGTTGCAACAGATGGCCGAGGGGCAGGAGCGGCTGATCGGCGCGCTCGATCACCTCGCGCAACGCACGGCCGAGGGCGCGCCCGAGGCAGAGGCGCTGATGGAGACCCGGATGCGGCTGCGCTCGATCGACCAGCAGATGATGCGGATGCTCGAGGAAGTCAGCGCCGGGCGGCAGGAGAGTATGGCCGAGCTGCGCCACGATTTCGCAGGCCTGACCCGCGCGATCCTCGGCTACAAACCGCATCGCGAGGATTGATCCATGGCTCTGGCACGGCGCGGCGGCAATCGGTTCTCGACCAATATCTGGCCGGGTTTCGTCGATGCGATGACGGCGCTTCTTCTGGTCCTGATGTTCGTGCTGTCGATCTTCATGATCGTGCAATCGGTGCTGCGCGACACGCTGAGCACCAAGGAAGGCGAACTGATCCAGCTCAACGAGCAGGTGTCGAACCTCGCCAAGGCGCTGTCGCTGCAACAGACGAAAACGCAGCAACTGACCGGCGAGCTGGAGAATGCCAAGGACAAGGCCGATCAGCAGGACTCGCTGATCGCGACGCTGACCTCGCAGCTCGATGACCGCAAAGCCGCGCTGGCCGATGCCAAGCAGAAGATCACCGAATTCGAGGCTCGCGTCGCGCAATTGGTGGGCGAGCGCAACGCCGCCCGGCAGGATGCGAGCGCCAAGGCCGACGAGATCCGGCTGAGCAAGGAAACCATCGCCGATCTGCGCGACAAGCTGACGAAATCGGGCGATGAGGTCGCGGCGATGACGCTGCAGCTTGAAGAGGCGCGCAAACAGGCCGAGGACACTTTGACCAAGCTCGCCGCCGCGCAGACCGCGAAGGACGATCTGGAAAAGCAGCTCGGCAAGCAGCTGTCCGAGGCCGAGAAGCAGGCCGCGCTGAAAGCCACCGCGCAAAAGGCGCTGGCCGATCAGCAGGCAATCTCGGAAGGCGCGCAGAAGAAAGTGGCGCTTCTGAACCAACAGGTCGCGGCTCTGCGTAGCCAGCTCGCGCAATTGCAAAACGTACTCGACGAGGCGCAGCAGAAGGATGCCGCGGCCAAGGTGCAGCTCGACAATCTCGGCCAGCAGCTGAACGCGGCGCTCGCCCGTGCGGCGTCTGAGGAGAAGAAGCGCGCCGATCTCGAAGAGCAAATGCGCAAGGAGGCCGAGGCCAAGGCGAAGGACCTGCAGAACTACCGTTCGGAATTCTTCGGCAAGCTATCGCAGCTTCTGAAAGGCAAGCAGGGCGTGAAGGTCGAGGGCGACCGTTTCGTGTTCTCCTCCGAGGTGCTGTTTGCGCCGGCCTCCGCGACACTGTCGGATGCGGGCCGCGCGCAGATCAAGCAGGTGACCTCGCTGCTCGATCAGCTGCGCGGGGAAATCCCCGGCGACATCCCGTGGATCATCCGCGTCGATGGCCATACCGACGACACGCCGCTGTCGGGGCAGGGCGAGTTCAAGGATAACTGGGAGCTGAGCCAGGCCCGCGCGCTGTCGGTGGTGAAATACATGGTCGAGAGCCTCGGCTTCCCGCCGCAACGCCTCGCCGCCGCCGGGTTCGCGCAGTTCGACCCGGTGAACACTGCCGACACGCCCGAGGCGCGCGCCCAGAACCGCCGGATCGAGTTGAAGCTGACCGAACGCTGAGGCGCCGGTCAGCTGATCTCCGTCAGCCAGTCGAGAAACGCGCCGAGCCGTCGCAGCCCGGCCGCGCGGGTCATGTAGACGGCCTGAACCGGCAGGGGCTCAGCGCTCAGTCTGCCCGGAAACAGCTCGACCAGCCGCCCCTCGGCAATGTCGCGCGCCACCATGAAATCGGAAAACCGCGCGATCCCGAGACCGGCGCAGACGAGCGCGCGGGCGGCCTCGCCATTCCCGGCGGTGATCGAAGGCGCGAGCTTGATCGGCTCGGGGTCGTCATCAAAGCGCAGCTCGTTGATATGCGCGGGGCTCTGGAAGCGCACCTTCCGGAGCCGCGTCAGATCTTGCGGTGTCTCGGGCCTGCCGTGACGTGCAAGATAATCCGGCGCGGCCACGAGCCGCCACACTGCATGGCCCAAAGGACGGCGCAGCAACTCGCTGTCGCCCAGCGTGCCCATCCGGATCGCGACATCGGCCTGCGCGCCGATCAGGTCGACGACGCTATCGGTCATCTCGATGCTGATCTCGATTTCGGGATAGCGCGCGGTGAAATCGGGCAGCGCCGGGGCCAGCACATGCAGCACCCACGGCACCGGCGCATTGATCCGAAGCGGCCCGCGCGGCGTGCCCCCTCGTGTCGCGAGATCGGCCAGCGCCTCGGTCCGGTCGACGATCTCGCGCGCGGCTTCGAGTAGATCGCGCCCCTCCGGGGTCAGTTCCAGCGCCCGCGTCGTGCGGCGCAGAAGGGTCACCGAAAGCTGCTCCTCCAACCGGCTCACCGCGCGGCTCAGCGTCGAAGGGGCCACGCCCCAGCGCCGCGCGGCTTCGGCGAAACCGCCCGCCTCGACGACTCCCACGAAGGTCGCCAGATCGCGGGTTTGCGGCAATTCATGCATTTTACGCAATGATCCTTTCCAGACCTGTCTGTTCACGCAAAGGCTGACCCATGACAGATGGGATGTCGATATCCAATCCAACCAAAGGGAGATCGACATGCCTCTTGCTCTCTGGGCGCTCACGATCAGCGCCTTCGCCGTCGGCACGACCGAGTTCGTGATCGTCGGCCTCATCCCCACCATCGCCCAGTCGCTGGGCGTGCCGCTGCCCTCGGCGGGGCTTCTCGTAAGCCTCTATGCGCTTGGCGTCACCATCGGTGCGCCGGTGCTGACCGCGCTTGCCGACCGGCTGCCGCGCAAGACGCTGCTCTTGGCGCTGCTGGCGCTGTTCATCGGCGGCAACGCCTTCGCGGCGGTCGCCCCCAGCTATGGCGCGCTTATCGCGGCACGCTTCATCACCGGCCTCGCGCATGGGGTGTTCTTCGCCATCGCTTCGACCATCGCGACGAGCCTCGTGCCGCGCGAAAAGGAATCGAGCGCGATCGCCATGGTCTTCATGGGGCTCACCGTCGCGCTGGTGACCGGCGTGCCGTTTGGCACATGGATCGGCGCGCATTTCGGCTGGCATGCGACGTTCCTCGGCGTGGTCGGGCTGGGCCTGATCGGCTTCATCGCCTCGGCTCTGCTGGTTCCGTCGAACCTGCCGCGCGGGGCGTCGCCGTCGCTGATGCAACAGCTGAGCGTGCTGACCTCGCCGCGGCTTTTGCTGGTCTACCTGATTACGGCCGTGGGCTATGGCGGCAACTTCATCGCCTTTACCTATCTCGCGCCGATGCTGACCGAGGTGACGGGGCTCGGCGCGGGGGCGGTGAGCCTCGTGATCCTGCTCTACGGGATCTCGGTGGCGGTGGGGAATATCGCGGGCGGCAAGCTGTCGGACCGGATCGGGCCGGTGCCTGCGCTCACGCTGATCTTCGCGGGGCTGGCCGGGGCGCTCGCGCTGCTGGGGCTGAGCCTCGCCACGCCTTGGGCCGCCATCGCGGTGGTGCTGTTCTGGGGCGGGTTCGCCTTCGGCAACGTGCCGCCGCTGCAGGCCTATGTGGTCGATATCGCGCGGTCGGTGGCGCCGGGGGCGGTCGATGTGGCCTCGGGCCTCAATATCGGCGCGTTCAACCTCGGCATCGCGGGCGGGGCCTGGATCGGCGGTCTCGCGGTCGATCAGCTCGGCCTGTCGGTCACGCCCTTCCTCGGCGCGGTGGTCGTGCTGGGCGCTTTGGCGCTGACCCGGTTGAGCGGGCGTCTGGCACGCAGTTCTGCGCTGCAAGCAGCGGAATGACCGCGCCCAGATGACAAATGAAAAGGCTGCCGGGCAAAGCTCCGGCAGCCTTCTGCAATGATTGCGTCTGCCGAGGGCGGCGAAGCCCCCGGCGGCGTGCTTATTTCGCGATCCGGTCGAGGATGCGCGCCCAGGAGCGGATGCCCTTGTGGAAGCTTTTGACGTCGTATTTTTCGTTCGGCGAGTGGATCGCGTCGTCATCATTGGCGAAGCCGATCAGCATCGCGTCCATGCCGAGGATCGACTTGAAGTAATAGCCGATCGGGATCGAACCGCCCATGCCGACGATGACTGCCTCACGGTTCCATTCATCGCTCAGTGCCTGACGCGCGGCTTCGAATTCGGGGCGCGAGGTGTCCATCACGGAGGCCGGTGCGCCGTCGAGATCGCCGTCCCAGGTGATGCGCGCATCGACGGGCAGGCGTGCCTCGACATGGGCGCGGAGCGCCTTGCGGACGTGGGCCGGATCCATGTCGCCCACGAGACGGCAGGTGATCTTGCAATGCGCCTCGGCGGGGATCACCGTCTTCGAGCCCGCGCCCTGATAGCCGCCCCAGAGACCGTTGATCTCCAGCGTCGGGCGCGCCCATTGCTGCTCCAGCGCCGAATAGCCTTCCTCGCCATGCGGCACGGTCATGCCTGCGTGCGTAAGGTATTCCTTCTCGTCGAAGCCGCAGGTCTTCCACGCTTCGAGCTGCTCGGCCGGGACTTCGTGGACGCCCTCGTAGAAGCCATCCACCGCGACGCGGCCCTGATCGTCATGGAAGCTCGCGATAATCTTGGAGATCTCGCGCAGCGGGTTCAGGGCGGGGCCGCCGTAATGGCCCGAATGCAGGTCGATGCGCGGACCATGCAGGGTGAATTCCTCTTTCAGCATGCCGCGCAGGCTGCCTGCGATCGAGGGCACGCCGGGCGAGACCATCGAGGTGTCGCAGATCAGCGCCAGATCGGAGGTCAGCTCTTCGCGGTTGTTCTCGAGGAAGGGCACCAGCGAGGGCGAGCCCGATTCTTCCTCGCCTTCAAGAAAGATCACAAGATTGCCAGGCAGCTCACCGTTCACGGCCTTATAGGCACGGCAGGCCTCGATGAAGGTCATCAGTTGGCCCTTGTCGTCGGACGCGCCGCGACCGCGGATGACGCGACCATTCTCGGTGTCCTCGATCTGCGGCTCGAAGGGGGGCGTGTTCCACAGCTCCAGCGGGTCCACCGGCTGCACGTCATAGTGGCCGTAGAACAGCAGGCGCGGGCCGTCGCCCTTGGAATGCGCAACCACCATCGGATGACCCGTGGTCGGGCGCAGTTCGGCGTCGAAGCCAAGCGATTTCAATTCCTTGACGAGCCATTCCGCAGCTTCGTGGGTCTCTTCGCGATAGGCCGGATCGGTCGAGATCGAGCGGATTTTCAGCAGCTCGAAAAGACGGTCCATCGCGGCATCCAGGCCGCTGTCGATTTCGGTGAGAACCTCGTTCAGTGCCATGCTGGCCTCCTTTATTTTGGCCTCAGCCTAGGGCTGCGCGCGGGACTGTCCAGAGGGGGTGACGCAAGGGCGCGACAAATTGCGAAAACTGAATGTTTGCTTTTCATGACTATTTGCGACATTTTTGCGCTTCAGGGAGAGGAATTTGACATTTATCAATGTCGCGCTTTGTGGTGCCCGGTAGGGCAGACCCAGCGAACAGTCATGCAAGGGAAGCACGAGATGGATTACGACCGCGCACTCGATCAGGCGATTGACAAGCTGCACGAGGAAGGCCGCTATCGCGTCTTCATCGATATCGAGCGCGAAAAGGGTAATTTCCCCCACGCCGTCTGGACCAAGCCGGACGGGTCGAAGCAGGACATTACCATCTGGTGCGGCAACGACTATCTGGGCATGGGCCAGCATCCGGTCGTGCTGGCCGCGATGCACGAGGCGCTGGACGCCACCGGCGCAGGCTCGGGCGGCACGCGCAACATCTCGGGCACGACGGTCTATCACAAGCGGCTGGAGCATGAGATCGCCGATCTGCACGGCAAAGAGGCCGCGCTGGTCTTTTCCTCGGCCTATATCGCCAATGACGCGACGCTGAGCACGCTGCCCAAGCTGTTCCCCGGCCTGATCATCTATTCCGACGAGCTGAACCACGCCTCGATGATCGAAGGCATCCGCCGCAACGGCGGCGCCAAGCGCATCTTCCGCCACAATGACGTCGCGCATCTGCGCGAATTGCTGGCCGCCGACGATCCGGCCGCGCCGAAGCTGATCGCCTTCGAGTCGGTCTATTCGATGGATGGCGACTTCGGTCCGATCTCCGAGCTGTGCGATCTGGCCGAGGAATTCGGCGCGATGACCTATCTCGACGAAGTGCACGCGGTGGGCATGTATGGCCCGCGCGGCGCCGGTATCGCCGAGAAGCTGGGCGAGATGGACCGCATCGATATCTTCAACGGCACGCTGGGCAAGGCCTTCGGCGTGTTCGGCGGCTATATCGCGGCTTCGGCCAAGATGGTCGATGCGGTGCGCTCCTATGCGCCGGGCTTCATCTTCACCACCTCGATCCCGCCGGCGGTGGCGGCTGGGGCTGCCGCGTCGATCGCCTTCCTGAAAGGCGAGGGCGGTCAGGAGCTGCGCGACAAGCAGCAGCTGCACGCGAAGATTCTCAAGATGCGCCTGAAGGGCATGGGTATGCCGATCATCGACCACGGCTCGCATATCGTGCCCGTGATCATCGGCGATCCCAAACATACCAAGGCCTTGTCGGACATGCTGCTCGACGAGTTTGGGGTCTATGTCCAGCCGATCAACTTCCCGACCGTGCCCCGCGGCACCGAGCGGCTGCGCTTCACGCCCTCGCCGGTGCACGACACCGGTATGATTGACGGTCTGGTCAAGGGCATGGACGCGCTTTGGGCGCGCTGTGAGCTAAATCGCGCCGAAGCGAGCGCGTGAGCCACATAGGCGCGTGCGCGGCTCGCTTGCTTGTGATAAGCCTTTGTTAATCGAAGGGGCTATTGGCTCCGAATCGACGCAGGCGGGAAAACGGCAGGGACAGGCAGCATGATCGGGCGAAGGGCGAAACCTTCGACGGGGGACGGAGTCAAACCTAAAGGGTTCGACGATTTCGAACTTCGTCTTGGCGATGTGATGCGCGGCGAGCGGGCGACGCTCGCCAAATCGCTCCTTGATGTCCAGCGCGAACTCCGGATCAAAGCAGCCTATATCGCGGCCATCGAAGCCTGCGACGTGGAAGCTTTCGATACGCCCTCCTTCATCGCAGGCTACGTGCGCTCCTACGCGCGCTATCTCGGCCTCGACCCGGAATGGTCGTTCCAGCGCTTCTGCAACGAGGCTGGCTATTCGCCCGCCCATGGCATGTCCGAAGCCGCCTCCGGCCCGAAGCCGCAGCGCGACCCGAAAGACATGGCCGAGGCGCTCGCCAATCCCGCCTTCATCCCGCGCAAGGAATCGATCTGGACCAAGATCGAGCCGCGCGCCGTCGGTGCGCTCTTCGTGCTGGCGCTGATCGCTGGCGGTATCGGCTATGGCGGCTGGACCGTGCTGCAGGAAGTGCAGCGCGTGCAGCTGACGCCCGTGGATCAGGCGCCCGGCGTGATGGCCGATCTCGATCCGCTCGACTCGGTCACGGACGGGCCCGAGATGGCGCAGGCCGACGACACGCTGCCCGAGGTCAACCAACCCGAGCGTTCCGCGCGCATCTACCGTCCGGCGGCGCTCGACGCGCCGGTTCTGGTGTCGCGCGACGGGCCTATCGCCTCGATCGACCCCAATGCGACCGGCGCGCTGGCCGGGCAGGGCGTGGGCGCAGCCGCTCCGGGTCTGACGCCCAATCTCATCGGTCTGACCCAGCCGGGCACCTCCCCGAACACGCCGCAGGGCACGCAGCTCGCCTCGGCGGCAGGCCCCGAGAACAATATCCAATCCGCCGTCGCGAAGGCTCTCGAAGCGGATCAGCCCGATGTCGTCGTGCTGGCTGTGCGCCCGTCCTGGGTGCGGATCAAATCCGCCGATGGCGCGACGCTGTTCGAGAAGGTCATGGATGCGGGCGAGCGCTACGTGCTGCCCAAGCTCGAGGAAGCGCCGACGATGCGCACGGGTGAATCCGGCGCGATTTATTTCGCCGTCAACGGCGTGACGCATGGTCCGGTCGGCAAGCGCGGTCAGGTCACGAAGAACATCAAGCTGTCTTCGGCCGCGCTGGACGAGGACTATCCGGTCGCCAATCTCGCGCAGGACAAGGACCTCGCGAAGATGATCGCCGTGGCCGATGCGGGCGATGCCGCCGCGCCGGCCCAGTCAGACCAGCAATAAACCGCAGATCACGATCCGCCCCGGCCCGTTGCACCGCAGCGGGCCTTCGCGTATCAGGAGCCGAGGTCTCGAAGGAGCGTTTGCATGTCTCTCAACCCGGTCCGCCCGTGGCGCAATATCTACCGCCGCAAGTCTCGCCAGATCATGGTTGGCAATGTCCCCGTCGGGGGCGATGCGCCGATCTCGGTGCAGACGATGACCAATACCGACAGCTCGGACGTGCGCGCGACGCTCGATCAGGTGATCCGCGCGGCAGATGTCGGCGCGGATATCGTGCGTGTCTCGACCCCGGATGAATCGAGCACCCGCGCCCTGCGCGAGATTTGCCGCGAAAGCCCGGTGCCGATCGTGGCGGACATCCATTTCCACTACAAACGCGCGATCGAGGCGGCGGAGGCGGGGGCGGCCTGCCTGCGCATCAATCCCGGCAATATCGGCGACGAGAAGCGCGTGGCCGAGGTCGTGCGCGCCGCCAAGGATCACGGCTGTTCGATCCGGATCGGCGTGAACGCGGGTTCGCTCGAGCGGCACCTGCTGGAGAAATATGGCGAGCCGTGTCCCGAGGCGATGGTCGAAAGCGCGATGGACCATATCCGCATTCTCGAGGATCACGATTTCCGCGAATACAAGATTTCGGTGAAGGCGTCGGACGTGTTCCTCGCCGCCGCCGCCTATCAGGGTATCGCCGAGGCGACCGACGCGCCGATCCACCTTGGCATCACCGAGGCAGGGGGGCTGACCTCCGGCACGGTGAAATCCGCAATCGGTCTGGGCAATCTCCTGTGGATGGGCATTGGCGACACGCTACGCGTGTCGCTCTCGGCCGATCCGGTCGAAGAGGTGAAGGTCGGTTTCGAGATTCTGAAATCTCTGGGGCTGCGCACCCGCGGCGTGCAGATCATCTCCTGCCCATCCTGCGCGCGTCAGGGCTTCGACGTGATCGCGACCGTGGCGGAGCTGGAAGAACGGCTCGAACACATCAAGACGCCCATCTCGCTGTCGATCATCGGCTGCGTCGTGAACGGTCCCGGCGAAGCGCTGATGACCGATATCGGCTTTACCGGCGGCGGTGCCGGATCGGGCATGGTTTACATGGCCGGCAAGCAGGATCACAAGCAGTCCAACGCGGATATGATCGACCATATCGTTGAATTGGTTGAGAAAAAATCGGCCGAGATTGAAGCGGAGAAAGCCGCCGCCGAATAGGCGAAAAAGTGCCGCAGCGCCCCCGAAATCGGCCCTCATCACGCTGCCGTGATAGGGTTCCGGGGGAACGAATTGGCGCCCCTCCACATTTCCCTCCCCACAACGGAGAGAGGCCGTCCACCGCGACGGTCAGGGTAATGACGGAGGTAAGTCCAATGACCCGCAAGTTCGCAACTATCCTCGCTGCTGCCGCCAGCACCACCATGATCGCCGGTACCGCTTTTGCCGAAACGAGCCCACCGCTGATGGCCACCGCGCAAAGCGATATCGCGATCCATGCCGGGGTCGAGGCCTCGTCCAAGACCGTCGCGACTGTGGTGGCAGGTTCGACCGTTCCGGTTGAAGGCTGCATGCCCGACGGCACGATCTGCCAGGTGACTTATGACGGCATGAACGGTTACGCTCCGGCCGACCAGCTGGGTGTTATGGTCGACGGCCAGATGGCGCTTCTGTCGACCGGCCCGCAATCGGTCACCGTGAACCAGATCCAGGTTCCGGGTGATAACGCCAATAAGGATGGCCAGGGCGCTGCGGCGCTGACCGGTGCCGCGGCCGGTGGCGCAGCCGGGGCGGCCGTGGGTGGTCCCGTGGGCGCCGTGGTCGGCGCGCTGATCGGTTCCGCCGGGGTGGGCGCTGCGGCCAAGCCCGAGCCCACCACGATCACCTGGGTCGAGAAGCACCCCGTCGCGCCGGTCTATCTCGAAGGTGACGTCGCGACCGGCAAGGTCATTCCGGACGTGGTGACGCTGACGCCGGTGCCGGACAGCACCTATGCCTATGGCAACATCAATGACAACACGGTCTTCGTGAACCCTGATAGCCGCGCGATCGTCTATGTCGTGCCGGCCTCGTAAGGCTCGATGACAGAGACTACCAAGGAAGCCGGCGCCTCACCGCGCCGGCTTTTTATCGCGGTAGGCATCTCGCGCTCCGTCCTATCCGGTTCGCAGCCCATCGCGACCGTCTTGCCGCGTCCCAGGCCTCGGCAAGCGGCATGGTCCTCGCCGCTGGCGACTCGAGCGCTCCGGCTATTGAGCCGGGCCAATCGTCAACTCGCTCGCGGAAGCGTCTCTCGGTCCTCCATTACAGCGGGAGAGGTCGAGAATTGCGTCACGGCTTCGCGGAGCGCTTCGGCGAGATCGTCGAGCATTTTGCTTGCGGCGGTGGTTTCTTCGAACATCGCGACATTCTGGCGGGTGGCGTGGTCGAGCTGTTCGACCGAGCCGTTGATCGCCGCGAGGGTGCGGGACTGTTCCTCGGACGAACGGGCCATCTGAGCGACGCGCTGTGAAATCTCTTCGACCGATTTTACGATGCCTTCGAGCGAGGCGACGGTCTTGCTGACCAGTTCGACGCCGGTGCTGACCTGTTGGCCCGAGGCTTCGATCAGTGCGGTGATCTCTTTTGCGGAGGCGGAGGAGCGCTGCGCGAGGTCGCGCACTTCAGAGGCGACGACGGCGAAACCGCGACCGGCCTCACCTGCGCGCGCAGCTTCCACACCGGCGTTGAGCGCAAGGAGGTTGGTCTGGAAGGCGATATCGTCGATCACCGAAGTGATACGCTCGATCTGTTTCGAACTGGTTTCGATTTCGTTCATCGCACGGATCGACTCGCTGACCACCGCAGCGCTTTCCTTGGCGACGGTCTCCGCATTGCTGGCGGCACTCGCGGCCTCGGCTGCCATTTTCGCACCCGATTGCACCGAAGAGGTCAATTCGTTGAGCGAGGCGGCTGCGTCGGCAAGCGTGCCCGATTGCTTTTCGGCCCGGGTCGAGAGCGCGGCCGAGGCGGCGCTAATCTCGCCGATCTGTTGGCGGATGTCGACGCTGTGGCCGGTGACGAGGGCGATGGCGCCTTCGAGTTGCTCAATCGCCGTGTTAAAATTGACGGCGAGCCCGGCGTAATCCGCATCCACCTCACCGAGCCGGGCCTTGAGGTCCTTGCGCGAGAGCTGTTGCAGTGCGATTTCGAGCGCTTCGACGACGCGGGTCTGGCGCGCTGTGGTTTCGGCGCGTTCCTGGGCGAGATCTTCTTCGGCCAGGCGGGCGAGGCGGGTCGCTTCTTCGACTTCGCGTGCGTTGCGTTCGGCATCGATGCGCAGCGCCTCTGCCTTTTGGGCGGCCTCGCTGGCGGCGTCCTGCATCTGCTGGGCGCGCGCGGCCTCTCCCTCCGCTTGGCGGCGGGCTTCGTCGGCTTGGGCGCTGGCGTCGATCGCCTCTGCCATGCGCTCTTCCATCGAGCTTTCCATGCGGCGGCGGTTGAGCACGGCATAGACGAGCACCGCCGTCTCGATGGCGACGGTCGCGCCGTGGAAAAGCGAGCGCGAGACATTTTCCCAGATATCCGCGCTGGGATAGATCAGGCTGGGCATCAGGACAGAGAGCGCAAGGTGATGGACCACGATGGTCGCCGCCGCGAAGAAGATTGCGCGGTTGTCGACCATCACGATCAGCACGGCCATCAGCGCGAAAAACGAAAGGTGCGCATCGATTTGCCACGGATGCCCGGAGAGCGCGGCGGTGAGGGCCACGGCCTGACCGATCACCCCTTGCGCGAGGATGGTGTTGCCGCGCCGCCGATCGCGCATTCGCCACCCGAGCAGAGCGGCGGAGGCGAAGACCCAGGCGGTCACGCTGGCTACGAGGAAGGCCGTGCCCACCAGATAGGCGGCTGCCGTGACGATCGCGGCCATGGCGACTGTCCCGAAGGCCAGCAATTTCCGCACCTGACGCATATGCGCGTCTTTTTGTGGCGTTTGCACAGTGGGCGGCCCAGCGGTGTTCCCGTCAATCATCAGAGGTCCCTCAAATCTCGGCCGCCCCGCAGAGCCAGGCCATTTTCTTGGCGTCGAGAACGACCCATGCGCCCGCCGCCCGCAGCCGGGCGAGCGTGCCCGGCGCATCCGCTGCTGCGAATTCCCCCAAGGGCGCGCGCACCGGTCCCACGGGGTGCGCCCCTGCGGCGGCGATCACCTGATCGGTGGCGCGCCAAGGCGGGACCACGACGAGGTAAAGCCCCGCTCGGTCCTCCGGCAGCATACCGAGGGCGGCGATCGGCGCGCTAAGCACCGCGAAAGTCATAAGCAGCAATTCGAGTCGCATCACAGTCCTTTTCGAGGGCAGGCTACGCCCGATCCATTAACGGCCCCATAAGACGTGAAAACTTCGGACTCTCACGGTAAACGACATGAAAACGCCGCCCGGATCGCGATGGACCCGGACGGCGCTTGCAATCTTGAAAATCTAAATCCGAAGAAGGCCTTGCGCGGCGTTCTTCAGGCGCGGCTCACTCGGCGTTGCGCTCTTCGGCGACCATTTTCGCCATCGCCTCTTCCGGCGCGTAGCCGCGCAGCAGCTGCCCACCGATCACGAAGGCCGGGGTGCCCGAAATCGCCATGCGCTGTGCCAGCTGGTAGTTCTGACGCAGCACCTCGGTCACCTTGTCATCGTTCATCTGCTTGAGGATCGGAGCGGGATCGAGGCCCTGATCCTTGGCGATCTGGCTCAGGCTCTCGACGGTGAGATTGCCGCGCGCCTTCATCAGCGTGTCGTGCATCTTCGCATAGGCGTCGTCGCCGTCGATCTGCTTCGTCGCGACCGCGAAGCGCGCCGCGAGTTCCGACTGCTGGCCGAGGATCGGGAACTCCTTGACGATAAAGCGGATATTGCCGTCTTTCGAGATCAGGTCCGAGACCTCGTCATAGGCTTTTTTGCAGTAGGTGCATTTGTAATCCATGAACTCGACGACGGTGATGTCGCCATCGGGATTGCCGCCGACCCAGCTGTAACCGTCCTCGAAGATATCCTTCGCATTGGTCTTGATCAGCTGCTTGTCGTTATCGGCCTGCTGCGCCTGCTGCTTGGCTTCCAGCTCGTTGATCGCCTCGACCAGAACCTGCGGATTGGCCATCAGATACTCGCGCACGGCGTCGCCGAATGCGGATTTCTGGCTGTCGGTCATGTTAGCGAAGTCGAAATCCTGGGCGGCTGCCGGGGTGAGCGGGGCGGCCGTGGCGAGCGCGGCGAAGGCGGTCGCGGCCAGAAGCGTGCGGAGCATGGGCGTATCCTTTGGATCGGGTCCTGTTGGTTCGCAAGCAACCTGACCGCTCCGGCGCGCGGGATCAAGAGGGCGTTAGCGCACAGGGCGCGGCTTCATCGCGAGAAGCTCGGCGACACCTGCGCACAGTGACGCCGCATTGACGCTCGGGCGGCTTCGGCCTAACCCCTTGGGCGAAATCTCAAGCGGCAAGGAGTTGGCAGGATGCGGCAGTCGAAACGCGGGCAGGTGGAACCGTTCATCGCGATGGATGTGCTGCGCATGGCGGCAGAGGCGGAGGCTGCGGGCCGCGACATCGTGCATATGGAAGTGGGCCAGCCGGGCACCTCCGCGCCGAAGGCCGCCAAGCGCCGTCTGGCCGAGGCGCTGGAGAACCAGCCGATGGGCTACACGGTGGCGCTGGGGCTGCCCTATCTGCGCGAGGGGATCGCGAAGCTCTACAAGCGCTGGTACGACATCGATCTGGATCCCGCGCGCGTGGTCATCACGTCGGGCTCGTCGGGGGCGTTCCAGCTGGCCTTCACGGCGCTGTTCGATGTGGGCGACAAGGTGGGTCTGGGCGAGCCGGGCTATCCGAGCTATCGCCAGATCCTCAAGGCGCTCTCGATCGAGCCGGTGGGCATTCCGACCGAGGCGCAGAACCGCTACCAGCCGACGCCCGAGGAAATCCCGGACGATCTGGCTGGGCTGATCGTGGCCTCGCCGGGCAACCCGTCGGGCACGATGCTGGGTAAGCCGGAGCTGCAGGCGCTGATCGAGCATTGTCAGGCCCGCGACATCGCTTTCATCTCGGACGAGATCTATCACGGGCTGCAATATGAGGGCCGTGCGGTCTCGGCGCTGGAGATCAGCGACGACGTCTTCGTGATCAACTCCTTCTCGAAATTCTTCTCGATGACGGGCTGGCGCGTGGGCTGGATGGTGGTGCCCGAAAGCCATCTGCGCACGGTCGAACGCCTCGCGCAGCACATGTTCATCTGCGCCCCTCATGCGAGCCAGGTGGCGGCACTGGGCGCGCTGGAGAGCCTCGACGAGATGGCCGAGAATGTCGCGCGCTACGGGCAGAGCCGTCAGATGCTGCTCGAAGAGCTGCCGAAGATGGGCTTCACCCGGATCGCGCCGCCGGACGGGGCGTTCTACCTCTATGCCGACGTGTCGGAGCTGACCGAGGATAGCGCCGCTTTCGCTGCGGAAATCCTCGAGAGCGTCGGGGTGGCGGTCACGCCGGGGATGGATTTCGACTCCCATCGCGGCGCGCAGACGATCCGGTTTTCCTATGCGCAAAGCCCCGAGCGCGTCGCCGAGGGGATCAAGCGGCTGCGGAGCTTCATGGAAAACCGCTGACGCTTTGCGGTGAGGGACGCGCCTGACCCTTGGGAGGGCGCGGCCCGGGCTGGTCGCCCGCGCCGAGGCAGTTCCATTCGCCCTTTGCTCCGCGCGACCCCGGTCGCTATAGTGCCCGCAAAACGAAAGCGCATAAAAACGGGGCGCGTATGATCGGGCGGTTCATTCTTCTTCTCGCGATGTCTCTCGCGCTGGCTCTGCCTGCGCGGGCGCAGGACTTGTCGGCTTTGGCGCAATATGCCCCTGACCGCAGCCAGATCGCGCAAAACGGCGACAAACTCGCGATCACGCTCGGCATCAGTCAGCCCGTGCCGTATCGCGCCTTTCTGCTGGCCGATCCCTACCGGCTCGTCATCGACTTCCGCGAGGTGAATTTCGGCGCCAACGCGCCGGAAACCCTGCTCAAGGGCAGCGATGCGATCAAAGGTCTGCGCTGGGGCAAGTTCCGACCCGGCTGGTCGCGGATGGTGGCCGAGCTGGCCCATCCGATGCGCCTCGTCACCTCGGAGGAACGCACCAAGGGCGACCCCGAGATCGCGCTGACGCTGGCGCAGGTGCCGGCGGCGAACTTCACCCCGCGCAAGGGGGCCGCCGATTCCGCGCTATGGGATCTGCCGCAACCCGCGCCGACCGTCGCGCCGCATCGCCGTCAGGATGGGTCGCGACCGCTGAAGGTCGTGCTCGATCCCGGCCATGGCGGCATCGATCCGGGGGCGGAGGATGGCGGCGCGCATGAGGCCGATATCGTGCTGAGCTTCGCCCGCCAGCTGCGCGACGCGATGCGCCGGGCGGGGATGCAGGTGGTGATGACCCGCGATCAGGACGTGTTCGTGCCGCTCGAGACCCGCGTGACGGTGGCGCGCGCGGCCGGCGCGGATCTCTTCATCTCGCTCCATGCCGATTCCATCGCCGAGGGGCAGGCGACGGGCTCCACCATCTACCGGCTCGCAGATCACGCCGAGTCCGAGGCGACCCGCAAGCTGGTGCAGCGCCACGACCGCGACGATATCCTCGCAGGTGTCGATCTGAACGGGCAGGGCGATGCGATTACCAATATCCTCATCGATCTGGCGCGGCGCGACACGCAGCCGCGCTCGGTCCGGCTGTCGCAGGTGCTGGCGGGCGCGATCAAGGGCGCGGGGCTGCATATGCACAAACGCCCGGTGCAGGGCGCGAATTTCTCGGTGCTGAAATCGCCAGATATCCCTTCGGTCCTCGTGGAACTGGGATTCCTGTCGTCGCCCGCCGATCGCGCGCGGCTCAAGGACCCCGATTGGCGCGCACGGATGGCGGCGGCGCTCACGAAAGGCGTCGAGACCTGGGCGCAGGCCGACGCGGCCGAAGCGAAGCTTTTGCGCCAATAATCGCGTTTTGTTCCCGGTCTGACGCGCGGTCATCCGCCCATTGAGCGGGATTGTGACCACGCGGAGTCTTCTCGGAAGCGTGAGCGCACATTACTTTGACCGTCACGAAGACGCGATGTATAGGCTGGCGCGATGGGGTAATCTGCCCCGAGGCAAGGGGTGTATCTGTGATCCGTTTCATTCTCGGCTCGATCGGCGGCGTGTTTTCCTGGGTTGTGACCGGGCTGTTCTTTGCCGCGCTCACCATCGGGGCGATCTTCTGGATCTATTCGCGCGATTTGCCGAGCTATGACCAGCTTGCGCAATACCGCCCGAAGACAATCTCGCGCATCTATAACGGCGACGGTCGCCTGATCGACGAATTCGCTGAACAGCGCCGCCTCTTCGTGCCGATCCGCGATATCCCCGACCGGGTGAAGGGCGCCTTCGTCTCTGCCGAGGACAAGAATTTCTACATCCACCCCGGTTTCGATCCGCGCGGGATCGCGGCGGCGATGTTCACGGCGATCAAATCGGGCGGGCGCGACGTGCGCGGCGCTTCGACGATCACCCAGCAGGTGACGAAGAACCTCCTGCTGTCTGCAGACCGCTCGGTGGAGCGCAAGATCAAGGAGCTGATCCTGTCCTCGCGCATCGAACATGTGCTGAGCAAGGATCGTATTCTCGAGCTCTATCTCAACGAGATCTATCTCGGGCAGAACTCCTACGGGGTCGCCGCTGCCGCGCAGAGCTACTTCAACAAGCCGCTCTCGCAACTAACCGTGGGCGAGGCCGCCTATCTCGCCGCGCTGCCGAAGAAACCCGCCGATCTGCATCCCGTGCGCGACTACAAGACCGCCGTGGATCGCCGCAACTACGTGCTGCGCCGGATGTATGAGGATGGCCGGATCGACAAAGCGACGATGGAGGCGGAGCAGAACAAACCGCTGAAATCCGTTCAGAACGGCGATTACGCCCCGTTCCGTGCGCAGCTTCCGCCGCGCGACTATTTCACCGACGAAATCCGCCGCCAGCTTTCGAAAAGTTTCGGCGAAGAAGAATTCTTTGGTGGCGGCCTCACGATCCGCGCGACCGTGAACCCCGATCTGCAATCCCATGCGACGAAGGCGCTGCAACATGCGCTGGAAAAATACGATCGCGAGCAGGGCGTCTGGCGCGGCACCGGGGCGAAGATCGCCGAGGACAAGCTGGGCAAGGAAGCCGACTGGCGCGCCGCGCTCTCCGATGTCTCGACCGCGAAAGCCCCGCGCGACATCGACGGCTGGCACCCGGCGGTGGTGCTGGGCTTCGAGGGCGGCTCGGCCCGCATCGGCATCGAGGGGATCGAGGAAGACAAAGACGGCCACTGGATCCCGCCCGAGGATGTGACCTGGGCGCGCAAACTGAAGGATGATGGCAAGCTCGGTCCGCGCGCGAAACAGGCGCAGGATCTGCTGGAGACCGGCGATGTCGTCGAGGTCCGCGCGATGACGAAGGATAGCGACGGCTCCTTCATCCGCTGGACGCTGCGACAGGTGCCGAAGGTCGAAGGCGCCTTCATGGCGATGGACGTGAATACCGGCCGCGTGCTGGCGATGCAGGGCGGCTTCTCCTATCAGTCCTCGGTCTATAACCGCGCCACGCAGGCGATGCGTCAGCCGGGCTCGAACTTCAAACCCTTCGTCTATGCGGCGGCGCTGGATTCCGGCTTCTCGCCCGAGACGATCGTGGTCGACGCGCCGATCGAGATCAACACGCCCCAAGGCATGTGGCGCCCGAAGAACGCGTCGAACAAATATTACGGCCCGACGCCGATGCGCACCGGGCTCGAGCATTCGCGGAACCTGATGACGATCCGGATCGCGCAGGAAATCGGCATGGAGACGGTCGCGGCCTATGCCGAGAAATTCGGCGTCTACGACCATATGCGCCAGTTCCTCGCCAATGCGCTCGGCGCGCAGGAAACGACGATGTTCCGCCTGATCTCGGCCTATGCGATGTTCGCCAATGGCGGCGAGCGGGTGGAGCCGACGCTGGTCGACCGCGTGCAGGACCGCTATGGCCGCACGATCTACCGCCACGACCAGCGCAGCTGCGCCAATTGCGAGGATCCGAGCCTGCCCGAGGGGCAGGGGCCGAAGATCGTCAGCCATCGCGACCAGATCATCGACCCTATCACCGCCTATCAGATGATCTCGCTGATGGAGGGCGTGGTGAAGCGTGGCTCCGGCTACGGCGTCGACCTGCCGGTTCCGATCGCAGGCAAGACCGGCACCACGAACGACGCGAAGGACGTGTGGTTCACCGGCTTCAGCTCGAACATCGTGGCCTCTTGCTACATGGGCTACGACAACCCGCGCTCGCTGGGTCGTCACGCCTATGGCGGCACGCTCTGTGTGCCCGTGTTCAACGAGTTCATGCGCGAGGCGATCAAGGAATTCGGCGGCTCGAAATTCAAGGTTCCGCCGGGCGGCACTTGGGCGAAGTTCAACCGCTATACCGGCGAGCGTCTCTCGGACTCCGCCACCGGCGAATTCGTTCAAGCCGAATATCTGCGCCCCGGTCAGGACATGTCGGGCCTCGGCTCGCTGGTCGTCGATGGCGGCTTCGCGATGGGCTCGAACCTGCCGCTCTTTGCGCAGGGCGAGCGTGACGATGCGGGGTCTACGACGGTCACCACCTCGACCGGTCAGCAAAAGGTCATCCCGAAGAAAAAGGCCGATTTCGGCTCGCTCTCGGCAGGCGGCCTCTACTGAGCGCGCCGCGCGTCACAACCGACAGACATTAAAAAGGGGGGCGCTGGCCCCCCTTTTTTCCGTTTCTGCTCGATTATGCGTGCCAGAGCCCTCCGGCGCCGGGGGCAGGGCCCCAAAGCCCCGCTCAGAACCCTTCGTTGCCGTCGCCCTGCCAGGGCTTGGCGAGATCCGAGAAGCGCGTGAACTGGCTCTCGAAGGCCAATTCGACCGTGCCGATCGGCCCGTGACGCTGCTTGCCCAGGATCACCTCGGCCTTGCCATGCACGCGCTCGGCCTTCTGCATCCATTCGGCGAATTTCGGATCGTCTTCCGGCGGCTTGAGACGCTCGTGATAATATTCGTCGCGATAGACGAACATAACCACGTCGGCATCCTGTTCGATCGAGCCCGATTCCCGAAGGTCGGAGAGCTGCGGGCGCTTGTCCTCGCGGCTTTCCACCGTCCGCGACAGCTGCGAAAGCGCGACCACGGGGATGTTCAATTCCTTCGCGATGGCCTTCAGACCCATCGAGATCTCGCCGATCTCCTGCACGCGGTTATCGCCCCGACCCGAGCCGCGCAGCAGCTGCAGGTAGTCGACGATCACCACGTCGAGCCCATGCGTCCGCTTCAGACGGCGACACCGCGCGGCGACCTGACCGATCGGCAGGGCGGGCGTGTCGTCGATATAGAGCGGGCATTTCTCCAGCGCCTTCGCGGCCTCGACGAAGCGGCGGAATTCGCTCTCCGTCATGTCGCCGCGGCGGATGCGCTCCGAGGGCACTTCCGAAGCTTCTGAGAGGATACGCGCGGCCAGCTGTTCGGCGCTCATCTCGAGCGAGAAGAACCCGACCACGCCGCCTTCGATCGCGCCCTCGACCCCGTCATGGCGCATGCCCTTCTTGTAGGCCTTGCCGATGTTGAAGGCGATGTTGGTCGCAAGCGAGGTTTTCCCCATCGAGGGACGCCCTGCGAGGATCAGCAAATCCGACGGGTGGAAGCCGCCGAGCTTCTTGTCGAGATCGACGAGCCCGGTCGAGACGCCCGCAAGCCCCCCGTCACGCTGATAGGCGGCGTTGGCCGATTGCACGGCCTCGGTCACCGCCGACAGGAACGAGGTCCAGCCCTTCTGCGCCTGACCCTCTTCCGCGAGGGTGTAAAGCCGCTGCTCGGCGGAGGCGATCTGCTCCTTCGGGTCGTCGTCGATCTGCGGCTTGCCCGCGCGCGACGAGATATCCTGACCCAGCTCGATCAACCCGCGCCGCACTGCCATCTCGTAGATCATCAGCGCATAGTCGCGCGCCGCATAGGCCGAGATCGCCGCCCCCGCCAGACGCGCCAGATAGGCCGGCCCGCCCAGTTCCTGAAGCCCCGCATCGTCTTCGAGATAGGCTTTCAGCGTCACCGGCGAGGCGAGCGCGTTCTTCTGGATCTTCGCCGCCGCGACCTCGTAGATGCGCTGGTGCACCGGCTCGTAGAAATGCTCCGGTTTGATGACGGAGGCGATCCGGTCGAAGATGTCGTTATTGGTGAGGATCGCACCCAGAAGCTGTTGTTCCGCTTCGATATTATGGGGCAGTGCGGTGCCCTCTGCGGGCAAATTTCCGGGCTGCCCCTCATCGGGTCGTTGTGCCTGATCGTTCATGTACCTGCCTCGGTGTCCCCATCCCGTCAGGCGGTCTTCTAGCCGCAGCCGGGCGAAAAGGGAATCTGGATAAGATTGGGGAAAACCCCGCTGTTTCAGCGGAGTTTTCGGAATTTATGGTGTTTGCCCATAGGGAGCCTACCACATCTCGCGATTATTTTCGAAGCGCGAGATTCGGGGTCAAAACGCTCCCCAGAGCATCCACAGGATCATCCACAGAAATCTCCGGGGCGTTTCAGCCCTTGCGCGCGTCCTGCCACGGGCGCGGATCGCTCAGGAAGGCTTCGACCTCGTCGAGCGTGTCCTTCGAGAAGCTTCCCTGTGCGCGCGCCTCGGCCAGCACATCCCACCAGGTGCATAGGTGATGCAGCTCGACGCCATGTTCGCGCAGATTCGGGACCGTCTCGGGGAAGATGCCGTAATAGAAGATCACCGCCGTATGGCCGCAGGTCGCGCCGGTGTCGCGGATCGCGTCAACGAAGCTGAGTTTCGAGCCGCCATCGGTGGTCAGATCCTCGACCAGCAGCACCCGCTGGCCTTCCGACATCGCGCCCTCGATGCGCGCGTTGCGCCCGTAGCCCTTGGGCTTCTTGCGCACATAGGTCATCGGCAGGGCCAGACGCTCGGCCACCATCGCGGCGAAGGGAATGCCCGCCGTCTCGCCGCCCGCGATATTGTCGAACGCCTCGAAGCCCGCCTCGCGCATCACCGTCACCGCGAGGAAATCCATCAGCGTCGAGCGGATACGCGGGAAGGAGATCAGCTTGCGGCAATCGATATAGGTCGGCGAGGGCAGGCCGGAGGCGAGCGTGAAGGGCTCGTCGGCGTTGAAATGCACCGCTTCGATTTCCAGAAGCATCCGCGCGGTCAGGCGGGCGATTTCTTCTTTGCTGGGGAAGGAGCTGGGGATCATAATCTCGTCCTTATCAAGGCTGGTTTCGGCTTGGTCTAAATATCCCCCGCGGAGCGTCCGTCGGCTGGCCCGGGAGCCTCCGGCGGGGATATTTCTGCCAAGGCGAAACTCAGCGTTTTACATGCCAATGGACCGGGAAACCCGGATCGAAGAGGGTGACGGGGCCCGCGCCGGTCTCGATCTTGGCGGGCCAGCTGTTGGGCTGGTCGGTCTTCTCGAGCGTCAGCGTGCCCTCGTTGACCGGCAGGCGATAGAAGCGCGGACCGTTGCGCGAGGCAAACCCTTCGAGCTTGTCGAGCGCGCCCTCGGCTTCGAAGACATGCGCCAGAAGCGGCATCGTATGGGTCGCGGTGAAGCAGCCCGCGCAGCCGCAGGCGGTTTCCTTGGCGGCGTCCACATGCGGCGCAGAATCGGTACCAAGGAAGAAATGCGGATTGCCCGAGGTCGCGGCCTCGACCAGAGCCAGCCGATGCGTCTCGCGCTTGGCCACCGGCAGGCAGTAGTAATGCGGTTTGATCCCGCCCACGAGGATATGGTTGCGGTTGATGATCAGGTGATGCGTGGTGATCGTCCCGCCCATGTCGTCGCCCTGCGCGGCCACGTAATCCACGCCGTCTTTCGTGGTGATATGCTCCATCACCACGCGCAGGCCGGGGGTCTTGCGCCGGATCGGGTCGAGCACGGTCTCGATGAAGACGGCCTCACGGTCGAAGATATCGACCTCGGGGCGGGTCACCTCGCCATGGACGCAAAGCGGCAGGCCGATCTCGGCCATCTTCTCCAGCACGCCGCGCACCTTGTCGAAATCGCGCACGCCCGAGTCCGAGTTCGTCGTGGCGCCCGCTGGATAGAGCTTCACCGCCTTGATCAGACCGGAGGCTGCAGCCTGCGCCACATCCTGAGGATCGGTCTTCTCGGTCAGGTAGAGCGTCATCAGCGGCTCGAAATCGCTCCCCTCGGGCAGCGCCTTCAGGATGCGCTCGCGATAGGCGGCGGCATCGTCACCGCGCACCACCGGGGGCACGAGGTTCGGCATGATGATCGCGCGGGCGAAATCGCGGGCGGTTTCGGGGGCGACACCTTCCAGCATCGCGCCATCGCGCAGATGCAGGTGCCAATCGTCGGGGCGGGGAAGGGTGATCGTGCTCATGGGAAAAGTCCTTAGCCCGAGGCTGCGTGCAAATCCAGAGGGAGCGCGCATGCCGCGCTGCAGCAATTGCATGGCGGGGATGCGGAGATGGCGGTACCACTGGCAGCAAGACTGACCTAAATTCAGTGCCAAGGGAGAAAACGACCTGAACGCTGAACCTCAGGAGGTTTCCAATGGCATTCGTTACCACCGCCCATGGCGGACAATCGATCTTCGCCCGTATGGGCCACGCAATCGCACAAGGCCTCGTCGCCTACATGGAGCGTCAGTCGCGCCAAGAGCAGATCCGTGCGCTCGACGCGAAAAGCGACGCCGAGCTGGCCGCGATGGGGCTGACCCGCGACGGCATCGTGCGCCACGTGTTCCGCGACCGCTTCTATCTCTGATCGTGGTCCGGGGCGCCCAGGCGTCTCGCATTGAAAAAGGGCGTGCCTCCCGCCGGGGCGCGCCCTTTTTATGTTTCAGTCTCTCAGTCGGGGCTCAGGCCGCGCCAGCCCGTTCTTGCGGCTCCGGCAACTCGATCCCCTGCTCGGCGAGCTTCTGGGCGAGCGCCTCGTAACGCTTGCGGAATTTCGGGCGTTTCTGGCTCGTCCCGACTGCGCGGCACAGGATCGCCTCCAGCACCGGGCGTCGCGCTTTGCGCAAATGGTCGGCCAGGCGGAACACATAGCGCCGCGACAGCCGCCGCGCACGGAAGAACGTCCAGAACAGCGACGGAGTCAGCTTGCCGGCGCCTGCCGCGACCAGCACCTCGTCGAGAATATCCATGTCGAGCAGCCCCGCCGCCGGGTCCGGGCCGATATGCCGGCACGGCATCAGCGACACGCAGGGGCGCGCGAACAGGGCCGCGTGCATCGCGTCGAGCCGCTCGAACGGGTCATAGAAGACGAAGGCCCGCTCTACGCCGTCGAGCATCTCGGGCGCGAAGCCGTAGCGGTCGGAAAAAGACATCCGGCGGGTCTGCGGAAAACGATCATCCCAGCCCGCGAGTGTCGGATCGAGCGTCGCCTGCGGGGCGAGCGCGACCACCGTGGCACCAGGCGCCGCGACCGAAAACGCCGCCGCCGCATAGCCGCAGGGACCGGCACCGAAGAACACCACACGGTCGAAATCCTCGAAGAAGGCCTCGTCGACGAGTCGGTCGAAATAGGCATAGACGGCGGGGTCGCGGAACCAGCTTTCGTCCGAGGCGATCACGCTGAGTGCGGACCAGCCCTCATCGCGGGCGATCTTGTAGCCGAAGGGCAGGGCCTCCTCGCGTTCCGCCTCGATCTGGGGCCGGGTCTCGAAGCTGACGATCAGGACGGGCGAGTCGTCGTGGAACAGCACTTCGTGATCGGCGCCGAGCGGCTCGTAATAGCCGGTCTCGTCCGCGATCTCTTCCAGCCGTGAATGCCAGTCCGAGTCTGCCTTGTTCACCTTTGCCTCTTTTCAGCTTTCGTGCGCGCTTCGCGTGCTGCGGGCGCGGGCGGGACACCGCCAGTTCTGCTCCTCCAACGTATCACCGCAGGAAAGGGGCACAAATAGGAGCCAAGCGAGGAATCTGCCGCCACATTTCTTAACGAGCGACAATTGGCCTATTTAGGAGCGGTTGTTCACGATTTCTCGGTAATTGCCGCTTTTGCGAGGCGGACCATGAGTTTAGCGGCTTGCGGCGAGAGCGGGCGGCTCGGCGGACAGAGCAGAAGTCGACCGAAAAGCGCGCGATACGGCTCCTCGCGCAGAAGCGTGCGGGCTTTCGCCTTGCGCCACGTAACCGCCGCATTGTGCAGACGGGGCAGGTCGGGATCGGCGGTCAGCTCGGTGAGGCGCGCCTGCGTGCCCGCATCGTGGCGACGGATCGAATCGTCCTCCACGTCCGAGAAATTCCGCTCCACCCAATAGGACATGTCGAAGGCGCCTGCCTGCCGGTTCGACCGGCCGCGGTCGCATTTCACGAGGTAGCCCTCCATCGACCCAAGCGGGTAATGGTTGAGCTGCACAAGGTCATAAGGCCCGCTACCCGGCGGGGTGAACAGCTTCTGGCGCTGATACTGCGGTGGCAGTTTGCGCCCCGATCCGTCGACCCAGAGCGTGCCCGCCAGCTTGTCGTCCTGTGGCGCGCGGGGGCGGTGCACACCGAGCTTGGCATAGGCGCCGGTGTTGGCAAACAGCGTCTTGAACATCGACGCGCGCCACGGCCAGAGCATGTCCGGCGGCGCGCAGCGGGGGAATTGCTGCGTGACGGGGCGGTCCTCAAACGCGACGACGCCGCAATTGCCGAACAGCCGCCACGTCATCGCGAAGGCGGTGGCCTGCGGGACGGCCTCGATCAGCGCGTCCAGCGTGCCGTCGCCGGTTTTTATGGTGACGAATTCGTCAACATCGATCACCGCGATCCAGTCGGCCTGAGCCACCAGCGGATGCGCATCGGCCTGTTTCAGCGCCGCCCATTGCGGGCCTTCCTTCCACGGGCCGGGATTGGGCACATGGGTCAGCCAGCCGATCTCCTGCAGCCGATCCAGCATCGCATCGGTGCCGTCGTCGCAGTCATTTGAAAAAACAAGGAAATCCGTGAAGCCAATGTCGCGGTGATGGGCCAGCCATTCCAGCAGAAACGGGCCTTCATTCTTGACGGATGTGATCGCGAGCGCACGCATGGGCGGAGTGTGCCCGCCCGCAGTCATGCCCGCAAGGACCAAAGGGCGAAAGCGAAACGGCGAAGGCATGCACGCACGACGCGCGGGCGCCTCCGGCGGGAGTATTTCGGGCCAGATGAAAAGGGCGTGCACGCCCTCCGCACGGGGCCCGTTTGCGGCAGCCGGCGGAGGGCGCTTCACCTGGCGCGGCCATCGGCTCTCCAGCCTGTTCCGCGAGATCAACGCTGCCAGTTCGCGGTTACTGTTGCGTTAAGATTGCCCCTTCATCTGGCGAAAAATACTCCCGCCGGAGGCGCCCGCATGTGCCACGAGCGCAAGGGGCGCCCCCTTCAGTGCGTCGCTTCGTCGGGGGCTTCGACGGTGAAGAAGAAATCGTCGGGCAGATCGCGCGCGTGCAGGTCCTCTGGGATCACATGCGGGCCGGTGTTGAACACGGCCGAGCCGAAGACATGCAGCATCTTTGAGAGCGCCTCGAACCGCTCCGAGGTCAGGGTCTCGTAGAACTCGCGCTGATCGGGGCGCGCCATCAGTTCCGCGATCTTGGCGCGGTGGCAGGCGACGGAATGCGCATGCGCGGCGGCGATCTCGGGATCTTCCATCATGCGGTCGAACTCGGCGCGCGCGGCAGGCAGCATCCGCTGGATCGAGCGATCCTCGACCGCATTATGGTTCATCCGGAACCAGTAGTTCAGCCCCTGATCGCGATCGACATGGTTCACCCGGCCCCGGTCGCGCTTCACAAGGAAGCTCTCGGCCGAGCGCACCGCGTAATGGTTCAGCTGCACCCAGTCATAGCCATAGGTGTCGAGCGTCGAGCGCCAGCCGTTGCGCAACATCTCGCGCGGCATCGGCTGGCCGGAGCCGTTGAGCCAGTTCACCTGATCCCAGAGGTCCGGGTTCAGCCCCTTGGGCCGGTGCACGCCCAGCTTCTTGTAAAGCGCGATATTGCGAAAAAGCGTCTTGAAGCCCCAGGCCTGATGCGGTTTGCGCACGATCTCGGGGGCGCAGCGGGTGAATTGCCCGGTGATGAAGCTGTCCTCGAAGGCGTGGACGTCGTTATTGCCGAAGAGCCGCCATGTCAGCGCGATCATGTTCGCTTCGCCCATCGCCTCGTAGAGCGATTTCAGCGTGCCGTCGCCGATCTTCACATTGATGAACTCGTCCACATCCATGCAGATCGACCAGCCCGCCTTGGTGATGACCGGCTCATTCTCCGCCGCCGCCAGCGCCGCGTGCTGCGGTTTCATGTCGACCATGGTGCGGAACGGGTTCTCGCGGTGCTGGACGTAGCCCTTCGCCTGCAGCAGATCGAGCATCGTATCGGTGCCGTCGGTGCAGTCGTTGGTATAGACGAGGAAATCGTCCACCCCGATCGCGCGGTGATAGGCGATCCATTCGAGGATGAAGGGGCCTTCGTTCTTCATCGTGGTGACGATGGCGGTGCGGCCTGCCTCCACCGCCTGCGCGGGCGCGTCCTTCACCTTGGAGACCGGCGGGCGCACCGGCTTGAACCCCCAGATGTCGCGCGACAGGTGCAAGAGCCGTTCATCCTCGACCAGCGAGGTCTTGGGCGCGAGTTCCGCAGGCGAGGTTCCCGGCACCCGCAGCGCCATCGCGCGCCAGAAACCGTAGGTCAGCCCCGGATCGGGGCGGCAATAGCTGACCCGCAAAAGCCGCCATGTATTCTCCAGCCCCGCCTTTTGCGGCGCGCAGCCCCAGCGCGCGATGCCGCGCCGCGCGTCGAACTGGCGGCAGATATGGTCGGGGAAGCGCGCGGGCTGATCGTTGCGCACGCGCCAAGGGTAGATGCGGCGGCCCACCAGAAGGATTACGCCGTTCTCGGCCTCTTGCGTGGCTTCGAAGGCCGAGGGCTGCCCCGGCTCGCGCGCCGCCAGAAGATCGGTCACGTCGAGCACCAGCACCGAGGCCGCTTTCGCGAAGAAGCGCCATTTCGCGATCTCGAAGACCAGCGCCTGACCCAGAGGGCTGCGCTGCGGATCGGGGGCGGGGGGCTCCATCCGGTCCTTGCCGGGCGCGTCGGGGGCGAGAAAGACATGGCTCTCGGGGCCCTGATCGGATTTGCCGAGCGGCAGCGGGCTTTCGAGGATCGCCACGGGCAGGTCCAGTTCGCGCAGCGCCATGCCCGCTTCCAGCGCATCGGCGAAACTCTCGCCGGTGCCCGCGGGGCTGTCCTCGGGCGCGCGGTTCACGATCACCGCGCCTGTCGCGCCGTGATGGTCGTGATGCCAGCTCAGCCAATCGAGCACCGTCTCGACGCTCTCCTCCAGCCGCAGCCCGAACAGGCAGTTGCGGCCTTCGAAGATCTCCCAGTCGGGGGCGGCAGGGGTGATCTCGCGCAGGGTAGGGCCGTCCGGCCCGCGCATCGCGGCCTGGATCGGGCCCGGCGCGGTCGGCTCGTAGATCGCCATCACCGCGCCCGCGACATTGCGGCCCTCGGCCAGATGCGCGGCCCCGGGCACGGCGTCGAAGCTGAGATCCTCGGCCTGCGCGGGGGCGGCGAAGAAGGCGCGCAGATGGTGACGGGGGCCGAGATCGCTGTCTTCGGTCCAGCCCACCGCATCGAGCAGCGCGGGCTTGCCCGTCTGCGCCTGCATCCTGCGCCGGATCACTCGTTGCTTGCCCATATCGATCTCGAAACTGCCTCTCGTTCCAACTAGCACGCAGAGGGCGGCGCGATAAAGAGCGCGCAACCGCCCGCCGACCCGATTCCGGGCCGCGCCTGTCCGGGAATCGATGTCGCCTCCGAACGGGGCGATTTCGCGCGGTGGGAATGGCGAAACCGGGGCAATCGCGGGGGTGCGTGCGCGAGACCGGATGGGGCGGGAAGAAAAAGGCACTTAAAGTTCGATCGGGGCGACTCGCTCGCGTGATCGCGCCGTGTGTCTCGAGCGCCCGAAATTTCAGGCCCGCAGGACGGCAGATGGGCCGGCGGAGAAGATTTTTCTCACACGCGGCTCACCGACCCTGCCAGAAACGTGACCGCCGGTACAGTTTGTCGCAGTTCAAACCGGATGAATTTTGACCTAAGTCAAGTTCAGCACACGGATACTCCCATATCACAAGTGCATCGGGTTCTTGATCTCCCTGACGCGGCCCAAACCGCACAGAACCCGACCAGAGGAACAGACGTTCTCCCTCGTCTCTTCCCCAAAATGCGCCGCGGGTCTCCCTCCCGCGGCGCTTTAATTTCTCGTCCCCCCAAAACGCGCGAACCGCCCCCGACGCGCCATGAAAAAACCCTCCCGGTGAGGGGAGGGTTCAAACCATCTCGCGATGCTCGGGCGGTTATTTCGCCGGGGCGATCATCATCACCATCTGGCGGCCTTCGAGCTTGGGCATGTTCTCGACCTTGCCCAACTCGCCCACATCGGTGCGGACGCGGTTGAGCAGCTCGAGACCCAGATCCTGGTGCGCCATTTCGCGACCACGGAAGCGCAGGGTGACCTTCACCTTGTCGCCGTTCTCGAGGAACTTCACCACGTTGCGCATCTTGACGTCATAGTCGTGCACATCGGTGCCCGGGCGGAATTTGACTTCCTTGATTTCGATCGTCTTCTGCTTCTTGCGGGCTTCGGCTTCGCGCTTTTGCTGTTCGTATTTGAACTTGCCGAAATCCATGATCTTGCAGACGGGCGGATTGGCGTTGGGCGAGATCTCGACGAGATCGAGCCCGGCCTCTTCGGCCATGGTCATCGCTTCGCGCGGGGTAACCACGCCGACATTCTCACCCTCGGCACCGATCAGGCGAATCTCGGTCGCACGAATGCGTCCGTTCACTCGGGGGCCGGTGTCACGGGTCGGCGGGGCGTTATGGGGTCTGCGGGCTATGGTGGGAATCCTTCTGTAGCCATTGAGTAATTTCGGGCGGAAAAGATAGTCCCGAGTGCCGCCGTATTCAACCGCAAAGGCGCGGGAACCGGGCGGGCAGGATTCGCGTTGTGTCCTGCCGGGCAGGGCAAGAGAGTTTGCGGTGCTGTCGAGGGTCGCGCTGGCGGCTCGGCGCGCCGCTCATGCTCCGACGGATCGAGCCCGCAGAGGAAGACAATCAAGGGAAATAGCGCGATGAACAAGCTTGTGGCAGCGGCGATCTTGGTGCTGGCGGTGGCCGCCGGACTGATCATCCTCAATACGGATATCGCAGACGGGCCCAAGACGTCCGATGCGACGACGAACGCGACGGCGGGCTCTGAGAACGCCGACAAGAGCGTGGCCGAGAAGGCCAGCGATGCGGTGAAATCTGCGGGCGAGTCGGTGAAGACCGCCGCCGATAAGGCAAGCCGGGCGGCGTCCGATGCGGCCGACAGCGTGAAGGAAAAGGCCTCGGGCGCGATGGATGCGGGCTCGAACGCGGCGGCGGATGCCGCCGATGCCGCGAAAGAGGCCGCGCAGAGCGGGGCGGATCAGGCGCAAAGCGCCGCCACCGATGCCGCCCAAAGTGCCGCCGACACCGTCTCGAAAGCGACCGAGACCGCGCAGCAGGCGGCGGGCGATGCGAGCGATGCGGCCAAGGATGCCGCCTCGGCTGCGAGCGAGGCCGCGACAGCCACGATGGATTCCACAAGCGATGCGGCCAGCGCGGCGGCCACCGATGCCGCTGATGCCGCAACGGCTGCGGCGGAAGCGGCCGCGAAAGCTGCAAATGCGGCGGCCTCGGCCGCGAGCGGCGCTCAAGAGGATGCGACCGATAGCGCGGTCGAGGGCGCGAGCACGGCAGCGAAAGCCGCAGCCAAGGCCGCTAGCCAAGCCGCCAATGCCGCAGCCGACGCCGCAGCCGCCGCGACCAATGCTGCGCAGACGGCAGCTCCTGCAGGCACCGCGAGCACTGGCGACACGCAGGCATCGGTGCCTGCGCAGGGCGTGATGTCTGCGGCGAAGGCGCTGACCGTGGAAGGGTTCGACGCGGACCGGGTGATGGATATCGTCGACACGTCCGAGCTGCCCGAGGCCACGAAGGCGCAATTGCGCACTGCGGTGCAGAGCGCGCGCGACAATCCGCAACTCGTCGAAGGCGTGGTCGATCAGATCCGTGCGGCGCTGGGCTTCTGAGCCCACCTGCCGCCACATCCGCTGAGACCGAAGGGCCGCGCGACATTCCCTCGCGCGGCCCTTTTCTTTGCGGATTCGGCGGGTGGGATGGGAACGTCTCCGCAAAGCCTCGCGTTCGCTCTTCAACGAAAGGAGCCCGCCATGAGCACCCGTCTCGAATTGCAAAGCATTTCCCCCGTCACCCATGACACGCATCACCTCGTCTTCCCGCGCCCCGAAGGCTTCGACTTCGCCCCCGGTCAGGCGGTCGATCTGAACCTGACCCGCGAGGGCTGGGCTGACGAGCAGCGCCCCTTCACCTTCACCAACCCGGTGGATGGCGACACGCTGGAATTCGTCATCAAATCCTATCCCGACCATGACGGCGTGACCGAGCAGATCGCGACGCTCACGCCCGGCGAGGCGGTGGAAGTGTCCGACCCGTGGGGCGCGATCAAGGACGAAGGCCCCGGCACCTTCATCGCGGGCGGGGCAGGGGTGACGCCCTTCATCTCGATCCTGCGCGCGCGTCTGGCGCGCGAAGGCACGCTGGAGGGCTGCCGCCTGATCTTCTCGAACAAGACGGAAGCCGACATCATCCTGCGCGACGAGTTTGAAGCGATGGAGGGGCTGGAAACCGTCTGGACCGTCACCGATCAGGACGATCCCGGCAAGGGCGTCGTTTCGATGTATGTCGATCGCGGCTTCCTCGCGCCTTACGTCGAGAAGGAGAGCGGCAAGTTCTACATCTGCGGTCCCGACAAGATGGTCGACGAGATCGAGGCCACGCTGAAGGAGCTTGGCGTCGCGGAAGAGCGCATCATCCGCGAGGATTTCGACTGACGCTGTCCGATCACGTCTAAGTGCCCCGAGACCGCGCGCCCTGCGCCTTCCCGCCCCCTTGCCCCCGGTGAGGGGGCGGCCTAGTTTGCCCTCGCGCAAATTTCTGCCAAGAACAGGCGACAGACAAAGCCGGGGGCCCGCACGCATGAGCGAGAAACGTAGCATCTTCGAGGAAGTCGGCTCTGACGGCGCCACGACACGGGCCGAGCCCAAGGGTGGCATGATCGACGCCAAGCCGCGCGGCGCGCGTCGGGCGATCCGGATGTGGCTCTTCGTGCTGTTCACGCTGGTCGTGGCGATGATCGCCGTGGGCGGGGCCACGCGCCTCACCGATAGTGGGCTGTCGATTACGCGCTGGGACCCGATCTCGGGGGCGATCCCGCCGATGAACGATGCCGACTGGCAGGCGGAATTCACCCATTACAAGGCCAGCCCGCAGTTCAAATACATGAACCCCGACATGACCGTGTCCGAGTTCAAGGGCATCTTCTGGTGGGAATGGGGCCACCGGCAGCTGGGCCGCCTGATCGGCATGGTCTGGTTCATCGGCTTCATCGGCTTCTGGCTTACCAAGAAAATCCCGACGGGATGGACGGGACGGCTGTTCAGCCTCGGGATATTGGGCGGTCTGCAAGGCGCGATCGGCTGGTGGATGGTGTCCTCGGGGCTGACGGGGCGGATGACGTCGGTCGCGTCCTACCGGCTGGCCACGCACCTCGGCCTCGCCTTCATCATCCTCGGCCTGATCTCGTGGTTCGCGCTGCAGCTCTCGCGCCCGGAATCGGCGCTGCTGCAGGCCCGCCGTCTTGCCGAGCCGCGCCTGAGCCGGATCGGCTCGGTGCTGATCGGGCTCGTGTTCGTGCAGATCATCCTCGGCGCGCTGACGGCGGGGATCGACGCAGGGCTCGCCTTCCCGACATGGCCCTCGATGAACGGGCAGTTCCTGCCGTCGGAGAGCTTCGATTACACGCCGATCTGGCGCAATTTCTTCGAGAACCCCGCGCTGGTGCAATTCATGCACCGCATGGTCGGCTATCTCGTCTTCGCCTCCGGCCTCTATGCCGCATGGCGCGCGCGCAGCTCGGCCCATCCGCGCACCAAGGAAGCCTTCGCGCTGATGGCGGCGATGATCTTCTTCCAGATGGTGCTGGGCATCACCACAGCGCTTGAGCTGGTGAATTACTGGTGGCTGGGTCTCATCCACCAGTTCGGTGCTATCATCACCTGGGTCCTCGTGATCCGCGCGCGTCACATGGCGCGCTTCCCCCTTGTTCGTTCCATCCGGGAGGGCCGCGTATGAGCGCCTATCAGGACCTGCTCGCGCATCAGCGCGAAACCGAAGCGCTGGGCAATATCGCCGGGCTGCTGAGCTGGGATCAGGAAGTGATGATGCCGCGCGGCGCCGCCGATCAGCGCGCCGAAGAATCCGCCGCGCTGGAATCGGTGCTGCATGCGCGCCGCACCGATCCGCGCATCGAGGACTGGCTGGCCCGCGCCGAGGCCGATGATGCGGTCAGCGCGCGCGTGCTCGATCTGGTGGGGCGCAGCTACAACCGTGCGACCCGCATCCCGGCGCGCCTTGCGACCGAGATGGCGCGTCTGACCTCGCTGTCGCAAGGCATCTGGGCCGAGGCCCGTGCCAATGAGGATGCCTCTGCCTTCCTGCCGACGCTGGAAGAGGTCGTGCGCCTCAAGCGCGAAGAGGCCGAATGCCTGTCCGAGGGCAATCTCTACGACGCGCTGCTCGACGACTATGAGCCGGGCGCGACGTCGAAGGAAATCGCCACCGTCTTCGACCGGATGCGCGGCCCGCTGGTGGAGCTGCGCGACCGGGTGCTGGGCTCGGAGGTCTCGCCGCAGCCCTTCGACAAGGTCTTCCCCGAGAACGCCCAGCTGCGGCTGGCGCGCAAATGCGCCTCCGCCTTCGGCTATGACTGGACGCGCGGGCGGCTGGATATGTCGGTGCACCCGTTCTCCTCGGGCGGCGGCGACGATGCGCGCATCACCACGCGCATCTCCGAGAGCGACCCGTTCGGCAATATCTACTCGACGATCCACGAGGTCGGTCACGCCACCTACGAGCAAGCGATCAACCCGGCCTATCGCTTCACCCCGCTGGGCCATGGCGTCTCGATGGGCGTGCATGAGAGCCAGAGCCGGATCTACGAGAACCAGCTCGGTCGCTCGGCCCCGTTCACCGGCTGGCTGCATCAGCGCATGACCGATGCGTTCGGCGATCTCGGCATGGATACGGAAGCCTTCCACGCGCTGGTCAACCGCGTCGATATGGGCTTCATCCGCACGGAATCGGATGAGCTGAACTACAATCTCCACATCATGCTGCGCTTCGATCTGGAGCGCGATCTGATCTCGGGCAAGCTGGAGGTCGCGGATCTCGAAGAGGCGTGGAATGCCCGTTTCGAACAGGATTTCGGCGTGAAGGTCACCAAGCCCAGCCAAGGCTTCCTGCAGGATGTGCACTGGTCTGTGGGCCTGTTCGGCTACTTCCCGACCTATGCGCTGGGCAATGTCTATGCGGGCTGTCTGGACGAAGCGATGCGCGCGGTTACGCCCGGCATCGACGCGGCATTGGCCGAGGGCGATGCGAGTCCCGCCAAGCAATGGCTCGACCAGAACCTGCGGGTCCACGGCGGTCTGCGCACGCCGCGCGAGACGATCCAGCATGCTTGCGGGTTCGAGCCGACCGAGACGCCGCTGCTGGCTTATCTGACGCGGAAATTCGAGGGCATCTACAAGCTGTGATGCGCCGCGCTGGTTGAGGGGGCAGGTGCCTCCGGCGGAGATATTTTTGCCAAGAGGAAGGGGCGCGCGGCCCCTTCATCGATCTCAGTCCTGCTCGGCGGTCTCGAGTTTCTCGAGCGCCGCCATCCAGAGCGCCTCGGCCTTCTCCATCGCCTTGGTCGCCTCGGTATGCTTGGCCTGCCAGATCGCGAGATCTCGGGCTTTGTCAGGCTCGTAGAGCGTGGGATCGGCGAGTTTCGCGTCGAGCTTCTCGAGCATGTCGCTCAGCTTCTCGACCCGGGCTTCGCAGTCGCGGACCTCGCGCTTCATGGTGGTCATCGCACAGCGCGACGGTTTCGCGGCTTTCGGCGCGGCCGATTTCGCGGGCTTGTCCTCGGGCGGCGGTGCCAGCAACTCGGCCCGGTAGCTTTCCAGATCGCCCTGATAGGGCGCGACCGCGCCGCCTTTGACCAGCCAGAGCCGGTCGGCCACCAGACCCAGCAGGTGCATGTCGTGGCTGACAAGGATCACCGCGCCGGAATATTCGGTGAGCGCGGTCACCAGCGCCTCGCGGCTCTCGATATCGAGGTGGTTGGTCGGCTCGTCGAGGATCAGAAGATGCGGCGCGTCGAGCGTCGCCAGCAGGAGCGACAGCCGCGCCTTCTGCCCGCCCGAGAGCTTGCCCACCGTCGTCTCCGCCTGATCCGCGCCGAGGCCGAAGCCCGCAAGACGGGCGCGCAGCTTGGCGGGATGCTCGTCGGGGCGCTCGCGCTTGAGATGGGTGAGCGGCGTCTCTTTCAGGTCCAGCTCATCGACCTGATGCTGCGCGAAATAGCCGATCCGCAGCTTGGACGAGCGCGTGATCTTGCCGTCCATCACCTGAAGTTTGTCCGCCAAGAGCTTGGAAAGCGTGGACTTCCCCTCACCGTTCCGGCCTAGAAGCGCGATCCGGTCGTCCTGATCGATGCGCAGGTTGAGCTGCTTGAGGATCGCGGGCCCGCCATAGCCTACGGCGGCACCTTCCATCGCAATGATCGGCGGCGAGAGCTGTTCCGGCGCGGGGAAAGTGAAGACCTGTTTCGCCGCTTCTTCCGGGGCGGTGATCGGCTCCATCTTCTCGAGCATCTTGACCCGCGCCTGCGCCTGCTTGGCCTTGGTGGCCTGCGCGCGGAAGCGATCCACGAAGCCCTGCAGATGGGCGCGGCGGGCCTCCTGCTTCTTGGCCTGGGCCGCCTGCGCCTCGCGGCGCAGCCGGCGGGTGCGGGCGAACGTGTCGTAACCGCCTTGATAAAGCGTCAGTTGCCGATCCTCGAGATGCAGGATCGAGCCCACCGCGCGGTTCAGCAGATCGCGGTCGTGCGAGATCACGATCACCGTATGCGGGTAGCGCATCAGATAGCTTTCCAGCCAGAGCGCGCCTTCGAGATCGAGATAGTTCGTCGGTTCGTCGAGGAGCAGCAGATCGGGCTGCGCGAAGAGCACGCCCGCCAGCGCCACGCGCATCCGCCAGCCGCCGGAGAAATCCGAGCAGGGGCGATTCTGCGCCTCCATGTCGAAGCCGAGACCCTTCAGGATGGCGCTCGCCCGCGCCTCGCCGGACCACGCGTCGATATCGACCAGCCGCGTCTGCACCTCGGCGATGCGATGCGCGTCGGTCGCCGTCTCGGCCTCGGCAAGAAGGCTCGCGCGTTCCTCGTCGGCGGCCAGCACCGTATCGATGAGCGAGGTCGACGAGGACGGCACTTCCTGTGCCACGCCGCCGACCCGGGCGCGCGAGGGCAGGCCGATCTCGCCGCCATCCAGCGTCAGCTCGCCCCGGATCAGCCGGAACAGCGTCGTCTTGCCCGCGCCGTTGGGGCCGACGAGGCCGACCTTGTGGCCTTCGGGGATGGTGGCGGAGGCGTTTGCAAAGAGCGGACGGCCTTCGATCGAAAAGGAGATATCGGAGATGCGCAACATGGGGCCTGACTTGGCGCAGGGGCGGGCAACAGTCAATCGCTGCTGCGCGCTGCGGCCCTTTCGGCTTGGCAAAAATATCCCCGCCGGAGGCATCTGCGGACGCAAACCCGCGCAACGACCTGCCGATCGGCCTTGACCAAACGGTCACAAACCCGATCTAGAGTCGCCGCAGCCCCGCCCATGAGGGCTTTTCAAGGCTTCCCCTGCATGGTAGCAGGCGCGGCAGATATTTCGGACCGGATACCGGCCACGAACCACAAGGAAAGGGTCACACATGGCCATCGAACGCACGCTGAGCATCATCAAACCCGACGCGACCAAGCGCAACCTCACCGGCAAGATCAACGCCAAGTTCGAGGAAGCGGGTCTGCGCATCGTCGCGCAAAAGCGCATCCAGCTGACCATGGATCAGGCCGGCAAGTTCTACGAAGTCCACAAAGAGCGCCCCTTCTACGGCGAACTGTGCGAGTTCATGGCGTCCGAGCCGGTCGTCGTTCAGGTGCTCGAGGGTGAAGGCGCGATCGCCAAGAACCGCGAAGTGATGGGCGCGACCAACCCGGCGGAAGCCGACGAGGGCACCATCCGCAAGGAATACGCGCTCTCCGTGGGTGAGAACTCGGTGCACGGCTCCGACGCTCCGGAAACCGCTGCGGAAGAAATCTCGTTCTTCTTCTCGGGTCTCGAGATCGTCGGCTGATCTAGCGTTTCGCGATCAGACCAATTTCCGAGAGGGCCGCGTCCAGCCGGGCGCGGCCCTTCTCTTTTGTGGATTGTGTGCTGCTGTCGCTCGCCGCGATCCGCGCCTTAAGTGCGTCGAATTTCTTGCGGAATTCGGCTTTCTCCGCGCCGCGGCAATCGTTCCACGGGCGCCCCTGCAGCGCCATGTGCAGCGCGTAATAGCCGATGAAATGGGCGGGGTTCCCGGCCTCGATCCACGCGGCATAGGCGGCGTCCGCGCCGATCTCGCGCAGCTCCTCGGCCGAGGTGATCCCGGCGCCGATGAAGCCTTCGGCGGTGGCGGGGCCGATCCCCTTGATGGATGTGAGAGAGGTGGTCATCGTGCCGGACGGTCCTTCGGTGCGCGCGGGCGGGCGTCGGGACAGTTTGAGGCTGGACTTCGCGCCACGCAAGAGCAGCGCGAAGGAGAGATCGAATGGCGGGCGGCGCGAAAACCGGCGATGAATGAAGATGCCGGTTGCGGAGCCTACCTGCGCCGTTATCATCGCGGCGCGAGAAAGGGCGTCAGATGGACGCCCAGTCGTCGAATACGGTGCCGTTCTGTTGGGTCGTATTGCCCGTTTGGCCTTGTTGCTGGCCAGGACGGTTCGTGCCGCCTTGCTGTTGCTGGCCTGATTGAGTGCCCGATTGCTGTTGCATGACCTAAGCCTTGTGATGAGTCGCGTTTAGCGGGGTCTTCCCGTTGGTGCGACAAGTAGACACAGGCTCTCGTCGGGGAAAGGGGTGGTCAAGCGAAACTGAATTTTGATCGCTTTGCCGTGAGCGGGTGTCATGAAACTGTGACGTTGCCGCCACGGAAAACAGGGCTGCGCACGGGAATGCGTCAGAAATAGGGACCTATCGGCGCGACATCTGCGCGGCGGTCATTCCGCGGCGCGTGCCGTGGCGCAGATCGAGAGCGGCTGCAGGCCGGGCAGGCTGAGCATCGCTTCCAGCGCGGTGTTGTTGTCGACCAGATCGGCGAGGGTCTTGCGGTCCAGCGTCCCGTAGAACGCGTCGAGCGCATCACTCAGCGCATCGCGGAACAGGCAGGCTTCGCGCAGCGGGCAGGTGTTGGTCTCGGTGTCGAAACATTCGGCGAAGGGCAGGGCGGCCTCGAAGGCGCGCAGCACCTTGCCCACGCCGATCTCTTCGGGCGGGCGGGCAAGCTGCATCCCACCGGCGCGGCCGCGCAGGGTGGTGATGAAGTTCTCGTGCGCGAGCGTGTTGATGACCTGCGCGAGATGGTTCTCGGACGCGTTACAGGCCTCTGCGATTTCATGCTTGCGCACGGTGCGGTGCGGATTGACCGCGCAGAACATCAGCACGCGCATCGCAAGATTGGTTCGGGTGGTCAGGCGCATCACTTCTCCTCCGAGGTCACGGCCTCGTGATATAGATCATTCCCCCATCTGAATTTGATCTGGGTCAGGTTGCGGAAAAGATACATCACTGATGCGTCCTTTTGTCAGGCTTCCCGCTCTCGAAAATTTGAATACATGCGTATACCGGAATATGTTCGAGGAGAGAAACCGGCATGACCAAGGATATCTTCAGCCCGTCGCGTCGCGGCTTTCTGGGGCTCGCAGGTGGCGCGGCCGCGCTGAGCGCGGTGGGCGCGGGCGCCCCGGCGCGCGCGGCGGTCTCCACGCAGGCACGCATCGTCATCATCGGCTCGGGGGCTGCGGGCACCGGGCTCGTGAACCGGCTCGTGCAGCGGCTCGACGGCGCGCAGATCACCATCATCGACGGGCGCAAGCAGCACTATTATCAGCCGGGCTTCACCCTGATCGCGGCGGGTTTGAAGAAGGCCGATTACTCGGTCTCGAACACCGCCGACTGGCATCCCTCGGGCGTTGCTTGGGTCGAGGATTACGCCGCCGAGATCGACCCAGAGGCGCAGCGCGTCATCACGCAGGGCGGCGAGAGGATCGCGTATGACTACCTCGTCGTCGCGACGGGTCTGAAGCTGAACTGGGCGGGCATCGAAGGGTTCGAGCTCGATCAGGTCGGGAGTAACGGGATCGGTGCGGTCTATGCCGGTCCCGATTACGCGGCGAAGACCTGGCAGGCGATGGACCGCTTCACCGACAAGGGCGGCGTGGCGCTGTTCGGGCGTCCCGCCACGGAAATGAAATGCGCGGGCGCGCCGCTGAAATACACCTTCCTGACCGACGATTTCCTGCGCAAGAAGGGCAATCGCGAGAACAGCGAAATCATCTACGCGGCCAATAATGGCGGGCTGTTCTCGGTCCCGGTGGTCAACGAGAAGGTCAAGCTGCTGTTCGGCGAGCGCGGTTTCGAGACCCGCCCCCATCACATCCTGACCGGCATCGACGCGGGCGCCCGCGAGGCCTATTTCCGCACCCCCGAGCAGCATTCGGTGGACGAGGGCGGCATCGTCACCGTGACGCCTGCAACCGAACAGAAGATCGGTTTCGACTTCACCAATGTCATCCCGCCGATGATCGCCCCCGATGTGGTGCGCGAGTCGGGCCTGTCCTGGGAAGACAAATGGGTCGGTCAGGGCTGGCTCGAGGTCGATCAGGACACGCTGCGCCACCGCCGCTATCCCAATGTCTTCGGGCTCGGCGATATCGCGGGCGTGCCGAAGGGCAAGACCGCCGCGTCGGTCAAATGGCAGATCCCGGTGGTCGAGGATCACCTCGTCGCCGCGATCGAGGGCCGCGACGGCACCGAGATCTACAACGGCTACACCTCGTGCCCGCTGATCACCAAGGTCGGCCGCGCGATGCTGATCGAGTTTGACTACCAGAACCGCCTGACGCCCTCTTTCCCCGGCGTAATCGCGCCGCTCGAAGAGCTGTGGATCTCGTGGCTGATGAAGGAAATCGCGCTCAAACCCACCTATAACGCGATGCTGCGCGGCAAGGCGTAAGGAGACGGACCGATGAAACAACTCACTCTTGAAACCCTGATCGCCGTCTTCGAGGAGATCTTCGGGCGCGGCCTGTTCTGGACGATGGTGGCCGTCGCCGTGATCGTGACGCTGGCGTATCTCTATGTGCTGATCCGCGACCGTCATCTGAGCGCGCGCAAGTTCCTGCTGGCGCAGATGTTCATGCCGCTGGGCGCCGTCGCGTCGGTGGTCTTCGTGCAGAGCGTCACCCATTCGAGCTTTGCCGATATCGGCGGGCCGGTCGACTGGATCGTGCTGCTCGGTGTCGCAGGGGCAGGGGCCGTGGGAACGGCTATTCTGGTCTACACGATCCAATCCCTGACCAAGGGTCGGCAGAGCGCCGAATAAGCAATGGAGAGCGAGATGAGCATTCAGGCAGAGGCACCCGCCGCACATAACCGGCTCGAGCATTTCCCGATCACCTTCTATGCGACGACCATGGGGCTGGGGGGCTTCACGCTGGCGCTGCGCGCGGCGGCCAAGCCGCTGGGCCTCGGCCCGCTGCCCTATCAGGTGATGTTCGCGGTCACGGCGACCGTGTTCGTGCTGATCTCGCTCTTCTACCTCGCCAAGGCGATCAAGCATCCCCAAGGCGTGAGCGCGGAATGGCATCACCCGATCCGTCTGTCCTTCTTCCCGACCATCGCGATCTCGCTGCTTTTGCTGTCGATCATCGCGCTGACGGTCTCGATGCCGCTCGCGCTGGCGTTGTGGCTGGTGGGGACGCCCCTGCAGGGGATCATGACGCTCGCGGTGGTGACCAACTGGATCGGCACGCGCAGTTTCCAGCACGGGCAGCTCAACCCCGCTTGGTTCATTCCGGCGGTGGGCAATGTGATCGTGCCGGTCGCGGGCGCGCAGATGGGCTTCACCGAGTTCAGCTGGCTGTTCTTCTCGGCGGGCATGATCTTCTGGCTGGCGCTGCTGACGCTGGTTTTCAACCGGCTGATTTTCCACGATCCGCTGCCGGGCAAGCTGCAGCCGACGCTGGTGATCCTGATCGCGCCGCCGGCCGTGGCCTTCATCGCGTGGCTGCGCCTGACGGGCGAGCCGATCGTTCCCGGCGCGGTGATCGGTCATGGCGTCGATCCCTTCGCGCATATCCTGCTGTCGCTGGCCTATGTCTTTGCCGCGCTGGTAGCGGTGCAATTGCCGCGCATCCTGCGGCTGCCCTTCGCGATGAGCTTCTGGGCGCTGAGCTTCCCCGTGGCGGCGCTCACCATCGCCACCTTCCTGCATGCCGAATACGCCCATTCGGAACCGCATCTGCGCATGGCGACGGCGTTTCTCGTCTTCCTGACGCTGTTGATCGCGGGGCTGGTCGGGCGCACCGTGCTGGGCATCATCCGCGGTGAGATCTGCCAGCCCGAATGAGGGCCGCGGATCCCTGGGCGACAGACGCGAAGGCGGGCCTGCGGGGCCCGCCTTTTTCATGTCCGAAAGCGCGGGCCCCATGATACACCGCATCGAAACACCGCATCAAAAAACCGCGCGAGGTCGCCCCCGCGCGGTGTGGTCTGTCGGCTCGCTTGGGCCCTTACTTCTGCTCGGTCAGCATCGTGTAGGGCTTCGGCGTGTCCTTGGTGCGCGGCGGCAGGATCGGGTGAACGACCTGCGGCTGCTCGCCGGTCAGCGCGCCGAGGAAGGCGGTGATGTCGTCGATCTGCTGATCGTTCAACTCGGAGCCCAGCTGCGAGCTCGCCATGATCGCCACCGCATCGCGCAGCTCCCAGACCGTGCCGGAATGGAAATAGGGCGCGGTCAGCGCGATGTTGCGCAACGGACCGGCACGGAAGACATATTGGTCATCCGCCGTTTCGGTCACGGCAAAGCGGCCATGATCGCCCTCGGGCAGCACATCGGCGCCGGGTTTCTCGACCACGCCGAACGGATAGTAATCCTGCCCGCCCACGTTGATCCCCTGGTGACAGGCCGCGCAGCCCTCATCCATGAACAGCGCCAGACCGCGTTTCTCCTGATCCGTCATCGCGCCGTCCTGACCCATCAGGAACTTGTCGAAGGCCGAGTTCGGCGTGATCAACGTGGCCTCGAAGGCCTCGATCGCCTTGGCGAAATTGTCGAAATTCACCGGATCATCCTCGCCCGAGAACGAGGTCTGGAACATGCCGACATATTGCGGCATCGACTTCAGCGTCGCGACGAGGTTGTCGGGCGTGTTGTTCATCTCGACGCCCGCCTGCACCGGCCCCTTGGCCTGCGCCTCGAGATCGGGCGCGCGCCCGTCCCAGAACTGCGCCACGTTGAACACCGCGTTGAGCATCGTGGGCGCGTTGCGCGGCCCCTTCTGCCAGCCATGCCCGATCGAGGTCTCCAGCCCGTCCACGCCGCCGATGCCCACATTGTGGCACGACTGGCACGAGAACAGCCCCGAGCGCGACATCCGCGGATCGAAGAACAAAGCCTTGCCCAGCTCGATCCGGTCACGCGACAGCACGTTGTCGTCCTGCGCGGGCGGTTGCAGCGGGATTGCCTCGAACATTTCCTTGGCCTGCTCGCGCAGGGCCGCGTCATCGGCCAGCGCGGGGGCGGCCACCAGGGCCGTCGTGGCGGCGAAAGCGGCGACCATCATCCTTTTCATGGCTAAATTCCTCCGTAGCTCTTGAAAGGTAGAATAATTCTAAGATCACGGTTTCGTGAGCCTGTTGATCCAGATCAACGTACATGGCGATGTGGCCGCATAACGCCTGCGGCATGCTGTCGCCGTCTGCCGCGGGCATGGCTTGACCTCGCCGCTGCCCGGGCGCAGATTTCGCGGGCGAAAAGGAGGGGCGATCATGGCTCTGGAAGATGCGAAAACCCAAGTGGATCAGGCTTTTACGCGGGCAGAGGTGCGTGGCCTGAGCTTCGAGAACACCTTCGGCGGCGCGACCAGCTTCCTGCGGCGGCGCTATACGAAGGACCTTGCGGGTGCGCAGATCGCCGTGACGGGCATCCCCTTCGATCAGGCGGTGACGAACCGCCCCGGCACGCGCTTCGGGCCGCGTGCGATCCGCGAAGCCTCGACGCTGCAGGCGTTCGACGCCCCCTATGGCTGGGGCTACGACCCGTTCTCGGAACTCGCCATCGTCGATTACGGCGACATGCCCTTCGACTATGCCAATGTGCCGGAAGTGCCGGGCCGGATCGAGGCGCATCTGGGCGCGATCTTCGGGGCGGGCGTCGTGCCGATCACGCTGGGCGGGGATCACTTCATCACCCTGCCGATCCTGCGCGCGGCGGCTGCCGCCCATGGGGAGATCGCGCTCGTTCAGTTCGACGCCCATTCCGACACCTGGGCCGATGACGATATGGACCGGATCGACCACGGCACGTTCCTCTACAAGGCGATCAAATCGGGCGTCGTGAAGGCCGAGAATACCGTCTCGGTCGGCATCCGCACCGACAATCCCGATACGCTGGGCGTGACGATCGTGGATGCGCCTTCGGTCCATCGCGAGGGTGTCGAGGCCACGCTGGAGCGCATTCGCGCGGTGGTGGGCGAGCGGCCCTGCTACATCACCTTCGATATCGACGGGCTCGACCCGGCCTTCGCGCCGGGCACCGGCACGCCGGTCTGGGGTGGTTTGGCCAGCTGGCAGGCGGCAGAGCTGCTGCGCGGGCTGAAGGGCATCAACCTGATCGGCGGCGATGTGGTCGAGGTCTCTCCGCCCTACGATCCGACCGGCGTGACGGCCATCGCGGGCGCGCATGTCGCGACCGAGCTGATCGCGCTGGCCGGTTGGGGGCTGCGCGAGGGCGCGGAATGAGCCGGGCCATGACGATCCTCGCGCTCGGGCTGGCCGTGGTGGCCGTGGCCGATGGCTGGGTGCGCTTCGCCCCGATCGACCCTGCGCGCTACAAGATCGAAGGTTTGGCGAAAGCGCCCGGCGATCACCCCGAGACGGGCGGGTTTCAGGCCGCGCGCGAGGTGGCCGACCCGCTGGCGCAGATGGCCGCGCTCGACAAGATCATCCGCGCCACCGCGCGCACCAAGCGCGTCGCGGGCAACGTCGATGAGGGGCATGTGGCCTATGTCACCCGCTCTGCCTTCTGGGGCTTTCCCGATGTCACCACGCTTTGGGTCGAGGGCGATACGCTGCAAATCCGTGGCCATCTCGTCTACGGCAAATCCGACCTCGGCGTGAACAAGGCCCGGATCATGGGCTGGCTCGACGAGGCGGGGCTGTAGCGGGTCTGATCCGAGGCGCGCTTACCGGGCCACAGCGATCAACTCTGACGGCGCGCTCCCTTGCGAAGAGAGGGGGCGGAGCCTAAGTGAGGCCCCATGCAGCCGGAGCCAGCATGACCATCATGTATCGTTATTTCTCCTGGGCCATCGCCGTCACCGTTGCGGGGCTGGTCGGGTCGTTCGCGCTGGGGTTCACTCAGACCGGCGGGCTTGGCGGCGCGGTCTCTTTCCTGATGATCACCGCGGTGCTCGCCGTGCTGGAAATCTCGCTGAGCTTCGACAACGCCATCGTCAACGCCAACAAGCTTCACCAGATGACGCCGAAATGGCAGCGTCGCTTCCTGACCTGGGGTATCCTGATCGCGGTCTTCGGGATGCGCATTTTGTTCCCGCTGCTGATCGTCGTGGTCGCAGCAGGCATCGGGCCGTGGGAAGCGGTTCAACTGGCCGCGAAACATCCGGCGGAATATGCCGAGATCATCGAGGACGCGCATTTGTCGATCGCGGGCTTCGGCGGGGCCTTCCTGATGATGGTCGCGCTCACCTATTTCATCGACGAGGGCAAGGAGGTCGACTGGATCCGCACCCTTGAGTGCCGGTTGCGCTCGCTCGCCTCGATCCGCGGGCTCGAGATCGGCCTCGTGCTGCTCGTCATTCTGGTCTTCACCTGGATCTTGCCGGAAGGGCGCGAGGACGAGTTCCTATTCGCCTCCATCTGCGGGCTTGCGACCTTCCTGGGTGTCGAAGTGCTCAGCCACGTGCTCGACCGGACGAACCTCGCCGCCGAGACGGCCAAGGCGGGCCTCGGCGCGTTCCTCTATCTCGAAGTGCTCGACGCGTCCTTCAGCTTCGACGGGGTGATCGGGGCCTTCGCGCTGACCCAGAACCTGTTCCTGATCGCGATCGGTCTGGGGATCGGCGCGATGTATGTGCGCTCGATGACCCTGATGCTGGTGGAGCGCAACACGCTGAGCGAATTCCGCTATCTCGAGAACGGGGCCTTCTGGTCGATCCTGATCCTCTCGGTCGTCATGTTCGCGCAGACGCTGGTGGAGGTGCCCGAGGTGATTACCGGGCTGATCGGGGCCGGGCTGATCGGTCTGGCGCTGCTATCCTCGATCCGTTTCAACAAGCGCAGCAGAGCCGCCGTCGAGAGTTGAAATTTTCTTGACAGACTGCGGCGCGCGCGGCACAGCAGAGGCACTTCGGTTCCGCCTTGGCGGATGAAAAGGGAACCCGGTGCGATGCGTGCATTCATTCCGGGGCTGCCCCCGCAACTGTGAGCGGCGAGTGACGGCTGACTGAGCCACTGGGGCGACCCGGGAAGGCCAGCCGAAACCAAGACCCGCGAGCCAGGAGACCTGCCGAGGCGCTCATCCTTTCTGCCTGTGCGGGGCGCGCAGCGGAGGCGGTCTTCCGTCAGTGGTGACATTCTCACCGTCGGCGGAAATTCCAAATTTCCAAAGACTTACGATGTGAAGTTCACGCGACCGCAAAGTCGCGATACGAGGGAATTGGATATGATCCGCACCCGTTTGACCATGGGCCTGATGCTCACCACCGCGTTGGCTGCCCCCGCGCTTGCGCAAGACAGCCAACCTTACCAACTCGATGAGATCGTGATCTATCACGGCGCGCTCGAGCCGCAATCGTCGGACAAGACCGCGCAGGCGGTCACCGTGCTGTCGCGCAACGAGTTGGAGCGTTCGGGCCAGACCCGCCTTGCCAATCTGATCGCGCAATCGCCCGGCGTCGGCATCCTGTCGCGCGGGCCGATGGGCGCGCAGACCGGCTTCACCATTCGCGGCGTGTCGCAGAACTACGTGAAGGTTCTGGTGGACGGCATTGACGTCTCCGATCCGTCCGCGACGCAGGTGCTGCCCGATCTGGGCCGGTTCAACACGTTCAACTACGACCGGGTCGAGATCATGCGCGGCTCGCAATCGGCGGTCTATGGCGGTCAGGCGGTTGCCGGGGTCATCAACTTCGACACGCCGCGCCCGACAGAGGATGGCGTGAGCCAGAGCGTCAAGGTTGAGCTCGGCTCCTATCAGACCGCGAATGCGGCCTATAACTTCGGTTGGAAGAAGGGCGACGACGAGCTCGCGATCCAGCTGTCGAAAATCTACACAGCTGGCTTCTCGGCGGCCGACAAGAAGAACGGCAATACCGAGAAAGACGGCTATCGCGCCGACCGCGTGAGCCTGCGCGCGCAGAAGCGCATCTCCGACAATCTGCTGATCGGCTTCAACGGGTTTGCCCAGAACGACCGGGGCGAGTTCGATGCGGGGGGCACGTTGCCCTCGGATGATCTCGAATACACGCTACACCGAGAGCGCGGTGCGCGGCTCTTTGCGAAATTCGCGACCGGTCCGGTAGACCACGAAATCGGTGTGACTTATTTCACCACTGAGCGCGACAACCGGCATAATGCTTTCGGTCCTTATTCCTACGAGGGCAAGCGCCGCAAACTCGACTGGAAAGCCTCGACAGATCTGGGGCCGGGGCGGCTGACTTTCGGGGCGGATCGCACGCTGGAAACCTATACCGGCACCTTTGTCACGGGCGATGTTCTGACCGCGGATACGGGCGTCTTCGGCGAATATGCCTTCTCGCCGATGGACGGGGTGAACGTGACCGCTTCCGCGCGCCATGACGATCACTCCGATTTCGGCGGCAACACCACGGGCCGTCTGGGTGTGACGTGGCAGGCCGACGCCGCGACCCTGTTGCGTGCCTCGGTGGGCAACGGGTTCCGCGCGCCGTCGGGCTACGAGCTTTACGGCAGCTGGGTCGGAAATCCCGATCTCAAGCCCGAGAAATCGCTGAGCTACGATCTCGGGGTGGAGCGCAAATTCGGCGCGCACACGCTGACCGCGACGCTGTTCCATATCGAGGTGGACGACCTGATCGACTATGCGGGCAGCTACTACCAGACGTCCGGCACCGCCAAGCGGCAGGGTCTGGAGCTGGGTCTGAAAGGACCGATCTCCAGCACGGTCAACTACAGCCTCGGCTATACCTATCTGGACTCGAAGAACCCCGACGGCCTCTCTGCCGGCTCGACGTGGAACTCGGCCTTCGGGCGCCACACGCTGACCGCCGGGATCGACGCGCAGGTGACCGACAAGATCACGCTAGCCGCCGATATGCGCGTGGTCACCGATCGTCAGAGCCAGCCCGATTACGGCCTGCTGAACGCGCAGATGACCTACGATCTGGGCAATGACAAAGAGGCCTATCTGCGCATCGAGAACCTGACCGACACCGATTACCAGCTCTGGCCGGGCTACGGCACCTCGGGTCGCGCCGCCTATGTGGGGCTGCGTGCGCGGTTCTGATCTGAAAGGGGCGGTTTGCGCCGCCCTTTTTGCCGCCTTGGCGGCGACCTCCTCCGCATGGGCGGATGAGCCTGCGCGGGTCGTGTCCATGAACCTCTGCACGGATCAGTTGGCGCTGGCGCTGGCCGATCCGTCGCAGATCGTCTCGGTCAGCCATTTCGCGACCGATCCGTCGATGTCGGTGCATTGGGAGCAGGCTGAAGATCTGCCCGTAAACTACGGACGTGCCGAGGAAATTTCGATTCTGCACCCCGATCTCGTTCTGGCCGATACATGGTCGAACCCGGACACGATCCGCATGTTGCGCACGCTCGGGATCCGGGTCGAGCAACTGCCGCCCGGCACCTCGCTGCCCGAGATCCGGGGCCGGATCGAGACGATGGGCAAGCTGCTTGGCCATCCCGACCGCGCGGCGAAGATGCTCGCGGATTTCGATGCGCGGCTGGCGGCGATCAAGACACCCGCGCCGGGGCTGAAAGCTGCGATCATCGGGCCCTCGGGCTATGGCTACGGGCCGCGGACCCTTGAAGGGCAAATCCTTGAAATGGCAGGGTTTCAGAATGTCGTCAGCGGGCCGGGGCTCGACTGGGGCGGGCGGTTGCCGCTGGAAGATCTGGTGATGGATCGCCCCGATCTGGTGGTCGTCGGCGGCTCGCAAGGCGGCACCGGCACGAGCCGCGCGCAGGAGGTGCTGGCGCACCCGGTGCTGCGCGATCTGCCGGTCGTGCGGGGCCTGCGCAATGCAAGCTGGACCTGCGGCGCGCCCGCGATGCTGGGCGCGGTGGAGACGCTGGCGCAGCTCGGGCGTAAAATCGAGAAAGAGAAGCTGACGCAATGAGTTATCGTACGATCCTCATCCTTCTCTCTATCCTTTGTGCGGTGCTGTTCGCAGCCTCGCTGCTGATCGGGCCGTCCGGTATTTCGCCACTTCACGGCCTCTCCGCGCTGATCTCCGGCGATGGCGCGGCAGGGCTGGTGATGCGCGAGTTGCGCCTGCCGCGCGCGATCCTCGGGATCGGTGTCGGCGCCGCGCTGGGGCTGTCGGGCGCGGCGATGCAGGGTTTCCTGCGCAATCCGCTGGCCGAGCCGGGGCTGATCGGCACCTCCGCGGGGGCGGCGCTTGGCGCGGTGATCGTGATCCAGACCGGGCTTTACGCGCTCTTCGCGCTGGCCCTGCCGTTGGCCGCGCTGGCTGGCGCGGGCGTGGCCGTTGCGCTGATACTGATCCTTGCCGGGCGCGAGGGCCGGGCGCTGGTACTGATCCTTGCGGGGATCGCGGTCTCGGCGCTGGCGGCGGCGGCGACCGCGCTGGTGCTGAATCTCGCGCCATCGCCCTATGCCGCGGCCGAGATCGTGTTCTGGATGATGGGCTCGCTCGCCGATCGCTCGATGACCCATGTCGCGCTGGCGCTGCCGTTCCTGATCGTGGGCGCGCTGATCTTACTGCGCGCAGGCGCGGGACTGGATGCGCTGAGCCTTGGGGAAGATGCTGCAGCTTCGATGGGTATCTCCTTGAAAAAGCTGCGGCTTCAGATTGTCTTCGGCACGGCGCTGATGGTCGGTGCGGCCACGGCTGTCGCGGGCGCGATCGGCTTCGTCGGCCTCGTCGTGCCGCATCTGTTGCGCAAATCCGTGGGAGCGCGGCCCTCGCGGCTGCTGCCGGCCTCGGCGCTTGGCGGGGCGGCGATGCTGACGCTGGCCGATATCGCGACGCGGGTGATAGCGCCCGAGCGCGACCTGAAACTGGGCGTTCTGACCGCGCTGGTCGGCGCGCCGTTCTTCCTGTCGATGATCCGCAAAATGGGGCGCGAGGGCTGATGCTGGAGCTGGAAAACCTCACCGTTCTGCGTGGCGAATGTCCGGTGGTCGATCGCGTCTCGGCGCAGGTCGGGCCGGGCGAGGTGATCGGGCTGATCGGGCCGAACGGCGCGGGCAAGACCTCGCTGCTGCGGGGCGCGATGGGGCTCTTGTCGCATCGCGGGGACAGCTCGCTTTCCGCGCTCGACCCGATGGCGCGGGCGCGGGCGGCGGCGTGGCTGCCGCAGGCGCGCGAGATCGCCTGGGGGCTGTCGGTCGCCGATCTCGTGGCGCTGGGGCGTCTGCCGCATGGGCGCGACCAGGCGACGCGCGGGGCGGCTGCGGTGGAGGAAGCGCTGCGCCGGATGGGGCTCGACAACTACCGCGACCGTGCCGCCACACAGCTCTCGGGCGGCGAGCAGGCGCGGGTGCTGATCGCGCGGGCGCTCGCACAGGAAAGCCCGCTGATCCTTGCAGACGAGCCGATCGCCGGGCTCGATCCGGCGGCGCAGATCGCGACGATGCAGGTCTTCACCGCCCATGCGCAGGCGGGCGGCGCGGTGGTCACTTCGCTGCATGATCTGGGGCTGGCGGCGCGCCATTGCACCCGGCTTTGGGTGATGGATCGCGGGCGGCTGGTCGCGGACGGTGCGCCCGGCGAGGTGCTGACCGAGACGCTTCTTGCGCAGGTCTTCCACATCCGCGCGCACTTCAAGATGACGCCGGAAGGCCCTGTTTTTCAACCGCTTTCTACCTTGTGGGTCTGATGGCATTTCCACCCGAGCGCATCGTCTGCCTGACCGAGGAAACGGTCGAGACGCTCTATTTTCTGGGTGAGGACGCGCGCATCGTCGGCGTCTCGGGCTACGCGGTGCGGCCCAAACGGGTGCGTCAGGAAAAGCCGCGCGTCTCGGCCTTCATCTCCGCCGATCTGCCGAAGATCCTTGCGCTGGAGCCGGATCTCGTTCTGACCTTCTCGGATCTTCAGGCCGATATCGTCGCGGGGCTGGTGCGGGAGGGCGTCGCCGTGCACGCGTTCAACCAGCGCTCGGTCGCGGGCATCCTCGACATGATCTGCACAGTGGGCGCGCTGGTGGGCTGCACCGAGCGGGCGGAGCTGCTCGCCGCGGGTTACGAGACGCGTCTGGCCGAGATCGCCGCGAAGCCGCGCCCCAACCGCCCGCGCGTCTGGTTCGAGGAATGGGACGACCCGCTGATCTCTGCCGTGGGCTGGGTGTCGGAACTGATCGAGGTCGCGGGCGGGCGCGACGTCTTCGCCGATCTGGCGAGAGAGGGCAAAGCCAAGCATCGCATCGTCACTCCCGAACAAGTGATCAACGCCGCGCCCGAGGTCATCGTGGGGTCGTGGTGCGGCAAGAAATTCCGGCCCGAGAAAGTTTCCGTAAGGCCAGGCTGGCAGGACGTTCCGGCTGTTGCGCGAAACCGTCTGCACGAGGTCAAATCCACCCTGATCTTGCAGCCCGGGCCCGCGGCGCTGACCGATGGGCTCGACGCGCTGGAGGCCGCGATCTGGTCCGATCCGGGGTTGCGGGCGTAATTGTTCTTCGACATAGAGCCCTCGCGCGCTAGAGTGTCCGCGCAGGAACAGAGGCTACTTACCCCGCGGGAGGGGGCATGTTCACGCGTTTTGTACGGTTTTCACCACTCGTCTTGTCAGCTCTGCTGACGCTCGCCGCAGTTTCCGGTTTGATCCTTACCGATTGGTTTCTGGTCATCGCGATCCTTTTCGGTTTCCTGACGCTGGTCGGGATCCACGATCTGATCCAGACCAAACACGCGATCACCCGGAACTATCCGATCCTCGGCCATCTGCGGTTCTTCTTCGAGGAAATCCGCCCCGAGATCCGCCAATATCTGATCGAGGGGGACGATGAAGACATTCCGTTCTCCCGCGCGACGCGCACGATTGTCTATCAGCGCGCCAAGGATATCGAGGATGCCAAACCCTTCGGCACCCGTATCCGCGTCTCGGAATCCGGCTATCAGTGGATTACCCATTCGGTGAAGCCGCGTCATATCGAGGATAGCGATTTCCGCGTCGAGATCGGCGGGGAGGCGTGCAAGCAGCCCTACAAGGCGTCGATTTACAATATCTCGGCCATGTCCTTCGGGGCGCTGTCGGCCAATGCGATCAAGGCGCTCAACAAGGGCGCGAAGATGGGCGGGTTTGCGCATGACACGGGCGAGGGCGGGATCTCGCGCTATCACCGTGAGGGCGGCGATCTGATCTACGAGGTCGGCTCGGGCTATTTCGGCTGCCGCAACCATGATGGCAGCTTCAACCCCGAGAAATTCGCCAAGCGCGCGCAGGACCCTCAGGTGAAGATGATCGAGCTGAAGCTGAGCCAGGGCGCGAAACCGGGCCATGGCGGCATGCTGCCCGCGGCCAAGATCACCCCCGAGATCGCCGAGGCGCGCGACATTCCGATGGATCGCGATTGCATCTCGCCGGCCTCGCATTCGGCCTTCTCGACCCCGCTGGAGATGATGGAATTCATCGGCCAGCTGCGCGAGCTGTCGGGCGGCAAGCCGGTGGGCTTCAAGCTCTGCGTCGGCCACCGTCGCGAGTTCATGTGCATTGTCAAGGCGATGCTGGAGACCGGCATCACCCCCGATTTCATCGTGGTCGACGGCAAGGAGGGCGGCACCGGGGCTGCTCCTCTGGAATTCGCCAATCACATGGGCTTCCCGCTCGTGGAAGGTCTCAGCTTCGTGCACAACACGCTGCGCGGGGCGGGCTTGCGCGATCAGGTGAAGATCGGGGCCTCGGGCAAAGTCGTCACCGCCTTCCATATCGCCAAGGTTCTGGCGATCGGGGCGGATTGGGCGAACTCGGCGCGCGGCTTCATGTTCTCGATCGGCTGCATTCAGGCGCAGTCGTGCCACACGAATAAATGCCCGACCGGGGTGACGACGCAGGATCCGATCCGTCAGCGCGCGCTGGTGGTGCCTGAAAAGTCGCAGCGCGTGGCCAATTTCCACCGCAACACGATGAAGGCGCTGGCCGAGATGACGGGGGCCGCGGGTCTCACCCATCCGGGGCAGTTCCTGCCGCATCACCTGCTGGTGCGCGACCGCGAGCGCGATTTCAAAGTGGGCGACGAGATCTATCACTACATGCCCGAAGGGTTCCTTCTGCGCGAGGATGACGACCGCTTCGGCTATCTCAAGCGCTGGAAACGTGCCCGCGCCGAGGCATTCGAGCCCTTCGACAGCGGTGTGTGAGAACGGATTTCACGGTATCTTGGGAGAGGCGGCGACGGTGGTTGCCGCCTCTCTTTTTTGCGATGAGGGGAGCGTCCGAGGCCTCAGGACGCCTCTGAAACCGTGCCTTCGCCCGGGCGGCCAGCCCGGGCCGCGCCCGACCCTCCCCCCGGGAGGGCGCATCTGCACCGGCGCCGCGCGAACGCAGGTTGGGGAGAGGTGGATCGATAAACGGAAAACCACCAAAGGAGCGCATGCGCCCACCCAGGGTCGGGCGCAGCCCTCACCGCCCTGCTACGAGCTTCGCCACGGTCTGTTCGGCTGGTCCCTCGAAGGGGCCATGCGTGAAGGCTGCGGCGGTGCGGCCTGTCTCGGGGCAATGATAGACGGCGTTGGAGCTGAACGGCCCCGCGCCGGAATGGCCGAAGACTCGGGCAGCGCCCCAGTCGCCGCACATCAAACCAAGCCCATATCCATGCTGCGTCCAGGGGCGGTCGGGCAGCGCGCCGCCCAATTCGCGGCAGGCGGTCATGCGCGTGAATGCTTCCTGAGGCAGCAGCCCGCCCAGCCCGTGCAACAGCCGCGCCGCATCGTCCGCCGTGCCGATCAGCGTGCGGTGATAGACCCAGCCGGGGTGATAATCGCGCGCTTCGGGCCAGTGAAGCGGGGCGAAATCGGCGGGCGTTTCCGCCAGCCGGACGCTCTCCAGTCCCAGAGGCCCCGCAATCCGCTCTTGCACCAGCTCCGCAAGGCCCTTCGCCGTCGCGCCTTCGATCACCTCGCGGGCGAGCATGTAGCCGAGATTGGAATAGCTCCACCCTTCGCCCGGCGGAAATAGCGCACGCTGCGCCAGCACCCGCGCCACCAGCATGTCGCGTGGCCAGGGCATGCGCCCCGCTGCGACATCCGCGTGATAGGCGGGCAGGGAGCCGTAATCGGGCAGGCCCGCGCTGTGATCGAGCAGATGGGCGAGCGTGCAGCCCTCGGGCAGCTCCGGCAGATCGAGCGGCGCGTCCAGATCGAGCCGCCCCTCGGCCTCGAGCATCAGTGCCAGCGCCGCGATGACCGGCTTGGTGAAGCTCCAATAGGGAAAGAGTGGCGCGCTTTCCTGCGCCGTTTGGCAGCGAGTGTCGCTGTCAATCGTCGCGATGAAGGCGGTGGAATTTCTGGTCAAGGCTTTGGCTTTGCGTAATTTTTCTGGTGGAGCGGGCAGGGCGTGTCCCGAGCTTATGTCATTTGCCGCATCGCGGCGTTTAAAAAAGTTGAATCGGCTTTGGCCTTTTGTATCATCACTTATGAATATGATCATGGGAGGAAGGGAGGCTTTCATGAGAGACGCACACAAAGCATTTTGGTCACCACTCGCCGCCGGCACCGCGCTCGGTCTGGCGTTGCTATTGACCTTCGTCGTGACCGGGCATGGGCTCGGCGCATCCGGCTTCGTGACCCGCTTCGCGGCACAGGCCAATGACTGGGTCGCCCCGCAGGCGACCGCAGACAATTCCTATTTCGGCCCCTTCATGGCGGCGGGTAGCCCGCTTCTGAGCTGGATCACCTGGGAAGTGGTCGGCGTCCTGATCGGGGCGTGGCTCGGGGCGAAAGGCGCGGGCCGAATCTCGGTCAAGGTGGAGCGCGGCCCGCGCACCACGAGCGGCAATCGCCTCGTTTATGCGTTGATCGGCGGCGCACTGGTCGGCTTCGGCGCGCGTCTGGCGCGGGGCTGCACCTCGGGTCTTGGCCTGTCGGGTAGTGCTACGCTCGCCGTGGCGGGTTTCGTCTTCCTGATCGGCTTCTTCGCGGCGGGCTTCGCCGTCTCCATGATGATGCGGAGGATCTGGCAATGAGCATACCTCTTTACGATAGCGGCATAGCCTCGGGCCTCCTGTCGGGCATTCTCTTCGGCTACGCGCTGGAGGCGGCGGGCTTCGGCTCTCCGCGCAAGCTGACGGGGCAGTTCACCCTGCGCGACTTCTCGGTCTTCAAGGTGATGTTCACCGCCGTGATCGTCTGCGCCGTGGGGCTTTACGTGCTGCGGACGATGGGCTGGATGGGCCCGGCTGCGGTCTTCATCCCGACGCTCTTCTTCTGGGCGATCCTGCTGGGCGGCGTCTTCATCGGCGCGGGCTTTGCGGTGGGCGGCTATTGCCCGGGCACCTCGGTGGTCGGTGTGGCCTCGGGCCGGATCGACGCGGTGGTCTTCGCGATCGGCATGGTGCTTGGCACCTCGGTCTTCGCCTGGGTCTTCGACCCGATCAAGGATTTCTACCTCGCAGGTCAGGGGCCGACGGCACAGACGCTGCCGCAGCTCTTCGGGCTGCCGGAATGGGTGATCCTGCTGGCGCTGATCATCATCGCCGCCGTGGGCTTCCGCCTCGGCACGATCCTCGAGCGGTCGCGCGGCGGTCCGTTCACCGCCGAAGAGGTCTGCGCCCCGGATGACGAGGCCGACGAGTTCGCCCTGACGTCGGCATCGGCAGATGCGCGCGGGTAACGGTTTGTAATACGGACGAAATTCTAGGGAGGAAAAAGTCCATGAAACTGCATAAGAAACGCAAGAGCCTGCTGCGCGCCGCGATGGTGCCGGTGACTGCGGTCGCGATGAGCGCCGCCGTTCCCGCCACTTCCAGCGCGCAGGCGACCAACCCCTGCGCTCCGGCCGTGACGAACCCCTGTGCGCCGGCCAACCCCTGCGCACCGGCAGCCGCCAACCCTTGCGCACCGGCTGCGGCGAACCCCTGTGCGCCCTCGGCGGCCAAGGCCGCGGATGCGGGCAGTGACGCGGCACCGATGGCCAGCGGGCCCTATGACACCACGGTCAAGGCAACCCAAGCGCCCTATGGCGACAAGATGCCCCCGATCGTCGACAACTACCTGCGCGCGACGCCCTATGTCGGCACCGGCGGCTTCATCGACCCGACGGGCATTCCGATGCTCAAGATGCTCGGCTTCAAGACCGTCGTGAGCCTGCTCAAGCCGGACGAAGGCGCGCCGAACGAGGGCGATCTCGTGCAGAAGGCCGGGATGAACTACATCCAGATCTCCGTGCCGACCAAGGCGCCGACCAACGAGCAGGTCGCCGAATTCGCCAAGATCGTCGAAGACCCGGCGAACTATCCGATCCTGCTGCATTGCGAGAGCTCGAACCGGGTGGGCGCGATGTGGGCGCTCTATCGCGCGTCGAAAGGCGTGCCGAACGAGATCGCCATCGAGGAAGGCCGTCAGGTCGGTCTGAAAACCTCGCGCGAACCGGCTGTGCGTGAAATGCTCGGCATGGAGCCGCTCTGAGCGCAGATGTCGCGATGACAAGGACGGGGTCAGCGCCTAGGCTGGCCCCGTTCGCATGAGGAGAGACCGATGACCCGACCCGAAACGCCCTCCGAGATGTCACCCGACAGCGCCAACCCGGCGACGCCCGCGCCCACGCTGCGCATCGCCAATCCCGGGATCGAGGGGCTGCCGCGCGCGCGCCTCGAAGAGATGCATGACGCGGCCGAGACCGTGCTCGAATGCGAGACGGTGCTGGCGAAATCGGGGATGAGCGTCGTCTCCGAAGTGTTGCGCGGGCAGGGGGATTTTCTGGTCTGGTCGCGCTACCCGCAGGGCGATGTCTTCGACACCGAGACACATTGCCACTATTTCTACCACGCCCATGACGCGCGCGAGATGGCCGAGGGCGAGAACGGGCATTTCCACCTGTTCATGCGCCCCGAAGGGATCATTCCGGGGCTGGAGCCGTGGGACCTGCCCGGTGCGAAGATCCCCGAGGACAGGGCTGCGCGCTTCGTCCATATCGGCGCGATCAGCGTGGATGCGAAGGGCCGGGCGATCCGCATCTTCACCACCAATCGCTGGGTGACGGATGAATGCCTCTACCGCGCCGAGGACATGATCCGGCTGCTCGATCACTTCGCGATCGAGCTGGCGCATCCGAACTGGGCGGTGAACCTGTGGCTGAGCGGAATGGTCACGCTTTACCGTCCGCAATTCGCGGCACTCCTGCGTGCGCGGGATGCGCAGATCGAGGCGTGGCTGGCGGATCATCCGGGCAGCGAGGTGCTGGAGGATCGCGGCTTGCAGAATATTAGTCAGTGGCCCGTCGATGCCGTTGCCCAGATCGGCGCGATCGAGGATAAGCTCGACCTCTGAGCCGCAGGGCTACACCGGCACGCTCGACGGCGCGCAGTCATTGACCGAGAGGATCTCGGGCGCGCGGGTCTTTGCGTTCCACTCCACCTCCCAGGCGCGGCAGGGGCCGGATTTGTTCTTCAGCTGCCGCCAGCGCAGCCGGGGCGAGTCCACCCCCTCGCGCAGCAGCTTGTCGTAGACGGGCATCGCGTGCCAGCGCGTCTCCGCCGCGTTCGAGCCGCCATCGGGCAGGATCAGGCACAGCCCCGTGGCGCGGCCCTCCTTGGCGGCCAGTTGCAGCCGCCGCCCGGCCGTCAGCCCGATCTCGCGCGGCAATTCCCCGATCACCAGCGGCACCGAGCCATCGCGCAGCGCCTCTTCCATCACGGCGAGCGTGTCGGTCTGGTCCTTGCCGCGCGCCAGCAGAAGCCGCGCCGGGTCGAAGAAGCTCACCAGCCCGCGCGGATTGAGTCCCTCGCGGCGATGGCGCTCGTTCACCCAGAGGATCGGCCCCGTGGTGCTGGCGCAGACCGCACAGGCGAAGCTCGTGGCGCCGATGCCGCAGACCTCATGGGTGCGGCCTTCGCGCAGGGGGAACGGGTGGGGCGTGGTCATCGGTGCGGCAGCGGGTCAGGGTGAAACAAAGCATGAACATTTTAGGCAAGAGAAACCCGGCCCGCAAGGGATCGCAGGCCGGAAGAGCGGGTGGCGTTACCTCAGGAACTCCAGAAGCGCGATGTTGAACTCTTCCGAATGGGTCACGTTGCAGCCATGCGGCGCGCCCTTGATCGTGAAGAACTGGCTGTCGGGGATCGCGTGATGGGTTCGCGCGCCCGAGCCTTCGAGCGGCACGATCGCGTCGCTGTCGCCGTGGATCACCAGAACGGGCACGCGCACCGCCTCCAGATCCTCGCGGAAATCGGTGGTGCCGAACGCCTCCATGCAGCCAAGTGCTGCGCTCTGGTCGGACTGGTTGCACAGGGTCACCGCCTGTTCGCAGTCCTCGGCAGAGGCTTTGAGATCGCCGTCGACGCTGTAGAAAGCCTCGACGAATTGCGGGAAGAACGCCTCGCGCCCGTCGCGCAGCCCCTGTTCCATCTCGCCTGCGGCGTCCTTGGTCAGTGGGCCGTCGGGATTATTCTCGCTCTGCATCAGGCAGGGCGTCACGGCGGAGGCGAAAACAGCGGCGCGCAGCCGGTCCTCGCCGTGGTTGCGGATGTAGCGCGCGACCTCGCCGCCGCCCATCGAGAAGCCCACCAGCGTCACGTCATGCAGATCCATCGCGGTGAGGATCGCATCGAGATCGGCGGCGAGCGTGTCGTAATCGAAACCCTCGGTCGGTTTTTCCGCGAGACCGAAGCCGCGGCGGTCATAGGTTATGACGCGGTGACCGGCGGCGATCAGCGCCGGGACTTGTTTTTCCCACGCCTTGCCCGAGAGCGGCCAGCCGTGGATCAGGACCACGGGCCGACCCGAGCCGCCATGGTCGATTGCGTTGAGTTGGCCGGGGCCGAGCGGGGCTGCTGTCATGGGGGTCCTCCTGCGTCTTCCGTGGTCGAAGATCTCGCCTGTTCATTGGAGGCAACGCGGGCGAGGCGGGCAAAGGTCCGAAATCTCGCATTTTTTTTGCATGTTTTCACGCCTCGGCGGGAGGGCGCCGAATTCGTCCGATCGCGGTGCCGTGCAACCCCCTCAGATGCTTTGATCATTGCAATTAGGGCCCGTTCGCCTTATGTCTTCTCTCGCTACGTTTGATTCCCAGATGCACTGTCTCCTTACGGCTTCAGTTTGCTTTCAAGAACTGACTACGCCGAGCTGACGCATTTCGCAGGCAGCATAATTTAATAGGAGACTCACGATGGCCGAAGGCACCGTGAAATGGTTCAATAGCACCAAGGGTTATGGCTTCATCGCACCGAACGATGGCGGCAAAGACATCTTCCTTCACATCTCCGCCGTTGAGCGCGCTGGCATCCAGCGTCTCGATGACGGTCAGAAAGTGACCTACGATCTGGAAACCGGCCGTGACGGCCGCCAGTCGGCAGGTAACCTCGCGCTCGCGTAAGCTGAGCCCGTGTGACGGTTTGAGACGGCCCGTGCAATCGCGCGGGCCGTTTTCATTTGGGCCTTACCAAACGTCCGGGTCGATGCCCTTCGCGCTGAGTTCCGAGAACTTGTCCTGCAAGAAACGCTGGAACGGCTGATCGGCATAGGCGCCGCTCGCCACATATTCGAGCCCCGACAGATGGTGGAAGGGCTTGAAATAGCCCGGCATTCTGAAGGCTTCGGCCTCGCGCACGGATTGTGCCCCTGCATTCGCGGCCGGGATCAGTACCTGGGTCGGCGTGAAATTCACCGCCCATTTCTGCGCCAGCGCGCGTTCCTCCAGAGCCTCGCCGTCGAAATCGGTGACCTCGCGCGCGCCCCAGAGATCGAGCTGCACGACCATGTAGCTCTTCTCGATCAGCCCGGTGATCTCGGGCTTGGCGAAATTCACCAGATGCATCTCGCGGCAATAGGGGCAGCCGCGCTGCTCGAAGAGCACCAGAAGCCCCTTGCCCTGATCGGCAGCCTCCTGGAGATCCTCTCCCAGATCGAGAAAACCCTCATGGAAGAAGGGCTGCTGATAGAGCCCGCCATCGCCCATCACCGCCTCGGCTATCGCAGGCCGCGCGCCTCCCAACGCACCTCCCGCTGTCATCGCCCCGATGGTCAGGGCCAACATCTCGCGTCTGTTCATCGCGTCGTCCTCCCGTCTTGAGAGGGGGAGTATAGCACAGGCGGTGGGTTTGGCGGGAATTACGCGCTGAGGGCCGCGCCCGGCCTCGGGTGGGCGCTCGTGAGATGCGGGCGAGGGAACTTTATTTCTCCATCGCCCCGACGGCCTGTTCTCGGGATTACGGTGAAGACGCCCTCTCGGGTGGCGAAGTCCTTGCTTGATCGAACGGAGCGCACTCTCGATAGTCTTGAGAAAGTCTATTCGTCGCAAATCAATTTGGTCTCTACCATGCAGGCAATATCCGCAGCGTTCCTACTTGGATTTCTTCTGTGCCCGGCGGTCGTCCCCCATGCCCAGGCGCGGGAAATCGCTTCAGCAAGCTCAGAGGATCTGCGTTGCTACGGCGTTGAGCGTGCAGATCGATGGGGCGCGGAGTCGCTGACCGGACTCGCGTCTACGCTTGATAGTGGGAAGACTGTATATCTAGGCAAGCCGAGCTTTGCGCCGCTGCCTGATTTCTCTCCCGATGAGCAGGCGATCGTTGACACGGTCGCGTCCGATTTCCGCGATGGTGCCTTGGCCTATTACCGCGAATGGATGACGCCAATCGCGCAAAGTCGACCTCTCCCCGAAACACTTTCGCCCGAGGCGGCACGCTTTATCGAAGCATTTGTTGGATGTCTCGACCGGAACGTGGGCAGATAAGGTTGCTCTCGTGGCTTGATGCCCGGGCGAAAGTCGGATCGCTTCCCCCGAAACGAAAAAGGCCCCGCGCTCGCGGGGCCTTCTCCAATCTCGTGACCGTCAGCCTCAGGCTTTGGCGAGGTTGCGCAGCACGTAGTGCAGCACGCCGCCGTTCTTGAGGTATTCGATCTCCACCGCGGTATCGATCCGGCTCTTGAGCTTGATCTCCTTGGTGGTGCCGTCCTTGTAGGTGATGGTGCAGGGCACGATCGACTGCGGCTTGATTTCGCCTTCGAGACCTTCGATCGAGACCTCTTCCTCACCGGTGAGGTTCAGATCCTTGCGGGTCTGGCCTTCGGTGAACTCGAAGGGGATCACGCCGAAGCCGACGAGGTTGGAGCGGTGGATACGCTCGAAGCTCTCAGCGATCACGGCCTTGACGCCGAGCAGGTTGGTGCCCTTCGCCGCCCAGTCGCGCGAGGAGCCTGCGCCGTATTGCTCGCCACCGAAGATCACCAGCGGCTTGCCGGCTTTCTCATAGGCCATCGCCGCGTCGAAGATCGAGGTCTGCTCGCCATCAGGGCCCTTGGTGAAGCCGCCCTCGACGCCGTCCAGCATCTCGTTCTTGATGCGGATGTTGGCGAAGGTGCCGCGCATCATGACTTCGTGGTTACCACGGCGCGAACCGTAGCTGTTGAAGTCCTTCGGCGCGACCTGACGCTCGACCAGGTATTTCCCGGCCGGGGTGTCGGGCTTGAACGAACCCGCCGGCGAGATGTGGTCGGTGGTCACGAAGTCGCCCAGCACGGCGAGGATACCCGCGCCCGAGATGTTCGAGATCGTGCCGGCTTCCGGCGACATGCCTTTGAAGTAGGGCGGGTTCTGGATGTAGGTCGACTGAGGCGGCCAGTCATAGGTTTCGCCGCCTTCGACTTCCACGCCCTGCCACTTCTCGTCGCCTTTGAAGACGTCGGCGTATTTCTCGATGAACTTCTCGCGGGTGACGACCTTCTCGACGAGATCGGCGATCTCCTTGTCCGAGGGCCAGATGTCTTTCAGGTAGACGTCCTTGCCATCCGGCGTCTGCGCGATCGGATCGCTCGACAGGTCGATGTTCATGTCGCCGGCCAGCGCGTAGGCCACCACGAGGGGCGGGGACGCGAGGTAGTTGGCGCGCACGTCGGGCGAGATCCGGCCTTCGAAGTTCCGGTTGCCCGAGAGCACCGAGGTCGCGATCAGGTCGTTGTCGTTGATCGCCTTCGAGATTTCCGGCTGGAGCGGCCCCGAGTTACCGATACAGGTGGTGCAGCCATAGCCCACGAGGTTGAAGCCCACCGCGTCGAGATCTTCCTGAAGGCCAGCGGCTTCGAGGTATTCCGACACGACCTGCGAGCCAGGCGCCAGCGAGGTCTTCACCCAGGGCTTGCGGTTCAGGCCCAGTTCGCGCGCCTTGCGCGCCACGAGACCCGCGCCGATCAGCACATAGGGGTTCGAGGTGTTGGTGCAGGAGGTGATCGAGGCGATCACCACCGAGCCGTCGCGCAGCTCGTAATCCTCGCCTTCGACCTTGGCGGTCTTGCCGATGGTGACCGATTTGGTCGCGACCGGGCCTTCGTCGGCCATGTCCTTGGCGTCTTCCGAAATGTCGATGCCACGGTAATCGGCAACCACGCCTTCGAACGCGTCGGCGGCTTTGGTCAGCGCAACGTAGTCCTGCGGACGCTTCGGGCCCGAGATCGCCGGAACGATGGTGTTCATGTCCAGCTCGAGCGTCGAGGAGTAGACCGGTGCGTAATCCGCGTCGCGCCACATGCCGTTTTCCTTGGCATAGGCTTCGACCAGCGCGATGCGGTCCTTGTCGCGACCCGTCTGCTCGAGATAGCGCAGGGTCTCGTCATCGACCGGGAAGAAGCCACAGGTCGCGCCGTATTCGGGCGCCATGTTGGCGATGGTCGCGCGCTGCGCCAGCGGCAGGTTGTCGAGGCCGTCGCCGTAGAATTCGACGAACTTGCCGACCACGCCGTGGGCGCGGAGCATTTCGACGACTTTCAGAACGAGGTCGGTGCCGGTGGTGCCTTCGACCATCGAGCCGGTCAGCTTGAAGCCCACGACTTCCGGGATCAGCATCGAGATCGGCTGGCCGAGCATGCCGGCTTCAGCTTCGATGCCGCCCACGCCCCAGCCGAGAACGGCGGCGCCGTTGACCATGGTGGTGTGGCTGTCGGTGCCCACGAGCGTGTCGGGATAGGCGACTTCGGTGCCGTCCTGATCCTTGTCGGTCCAGACGGTCTGGGCGAGATATTCGAGGTTCACCTGGTGGCAGATGCCGGTGCCCGGCGGAACCACGCGGAAGTTCTCGAACGCGGTCTGGCCCCACTTGAGGAACTTGTAGCGCTCGATGTTGCGCTCGTATTCGCGGTCGACGTTCATCTGGAACGCGCGCGGGTTGCCGAATTCGTCGATCATCACCGAGTGGTCGATCACGAGGTCGACGGGCACGAGCGGGTTGATCTTCTGTGCGTCGCCGCCAAGACCCTTGATGCCGTCACGCATCGCGGCGAGGTCGACCACGGCCGGAACGCCGGTGAAGTCCTGCATCAGCACGCGGGCGGGGCGGTAGGCGATCTCGCGCGGGTTCTTGCCGCCTTGCTCGGCCCATTCGCCGAAGGCTTTGATGTCGTCGGTCGAGATCGTGAAGCCGTTATCCTCGAACCGCAGAAGGTTCTCCAGAACCACCTTCAGCGAGGCGGGCAGCTTCGAGAAATCACCCAGGCCAGCCTCGGTGGCGGCGGGGATCGAGTAATAAGCATAGGTTTTCGAGCCGACGCTGAGTTCGCGGCGGGTCTTCGCGGTATCCTTACCGGTAACGATGGGCATGAGAATGGCCTCCCTTCAAGGGTCCTAAGGGTGTCGCTGGGGTGTGTTTGCCCCAAGCGCGCGATCCGTTCAAGAGGGTCGGGGCATTTTTAGTATACCATTGCACACAAAAACACGCGACCCGAGCGACCCTGCGTCATCTTGAACCGCGCTTGGGCCGTATACGTTGGACATATATCGTTTCGCGCGCCCGGACAGAAAGAAATCTCTCAAAACATTGATTAGGCATGGTCTGAGCAGAAACGCTAGGTATAAAGACGGCGAAGTGAGGAGTGTTTTTCGAGTGCGCGCAGGACGTTTGACCGCGATGGGAGCTGCTTTCGCCGCAGGGCTGGTAAGCTTTGCGGAATTTGCGTCTGCCCAAGGGGCAGCCGACGCGCCGCCCGGGATGCGTCTCAACGCCTCCGAGGCGCTTCTCGATCAGATGGGCACTGCGAAGTCCGATACGTCCGCGAAGCCTGAAGCGATCGCTCCCGACCCGAATGAGAACGCCGAGAACGACCCGGTTGTGGTCGAGCTTTATACCTCGCAGGGCTGCTCGTCCTGCCCACCGGCGGATGCGCTCTTGAAGGAGCTCACGGACCGCGACGATGTGATCGCGCTGGCGCTGCATGTCGATTACTGGGACTATCTCGGCTGGAAGGATCCCTTTGGAAAGCCCGAGTTCTCGGCCCGACAGAAATCCTATGCGATCGCCGCGGGCGAGCGCACGGTCTACACCCCGCAGATGATCATCGCCGGTCGCGAGGCCCTGATCGGGCCGCAGGAAGCGGCGCTCGACAAGGCCATCGCGCGCGAAAGCGATGCCCACCCGGAGGTCGATCTGAAGATTACGGGGAAGGGCGATCATTACGAGATCGCGCTGAGCCCCGTCGACGCGCTGGAGACGCCCGCGATGGTGCAGCTCGTGCGCTACAAGCCTTCCGCCACGGTGGACATCCTGCGCGGCGAGAATGCCGGGCGCACGGTGACCTACAAGAACATCGTCACCAGCCTGACCGGCATCGCCGAATGGGACGGGCGCGCGCCTGTGACGCTCTCGGTCGATCTCGACGGGGACGCGCCCGCCGTGGTGATCGTTCAGGAATCCCGTCCGAGCAAGAACGGCCCGCTGCCCGGTCCGATCCTTGCCGCAGGTCAGCTCGACTGACCGGGCCGGGTCGAGCTGCGCCGAGGCCGTCAGGGCAGGGCGCACTCGCCCCTTCGGCACCCTGATTTTTCCTTGCATCCGGACGCGCATCCCGTATAAGGCCGCATCTTCCGCGTTTGCTATGAACCGGCGGAGCCTCTCGTGTTGGGTTGCGGAAGTGTCAGACGCCCAACTTTGAAGCCGCCTCGAAATACAGGAGTTCGCATGCCGCTTTACGAGCATGTCCTCATCGCGCGTCAGGATCTGTCCAACGCGCAGGCCGAAGGCCTTGTCGAACATTTCTCCACGGTCCTGTCGGACAACGGCGGCAAAGTCGTCGATTCCGAATACTGGGGCGTGAAGACCATGGCCTACAAGATCAACAAGAACCGCAAGGGCCACTACGCCTACCTGCGCACCGACGCCCCGTCGGCGGCCGTGCAGGAAATGGAGCGTCTGGCCCGTCTGCATGACGACGTGATGCGCGTCCTGACCATCAAGGTCGACGCCCACGAAGAGGGCCCCTCGGTCCAGATGCAGAAACGTGACGAACGCGACAACCGTCGCGAGCGCCGTTGATCGGTAGACAGGAGTAGACACCATGGCAAAACCGTTTTTCCGCCGTCGCAAGGTCTGCCCGTTCTCGGGTGAGAACGCGCCGAAGATCGACTACAAGGACACCCGTCTTCTGCAGCGCTACATCTCTGAGCGCGGCAAGATCGTCCCCGCCCGCATCACCGCCGTTTCGGCGAAGAAGCAGCGTGAACTGGCCCGCGCGATCAAGCGCGCCCGTTTCCTCGCCCTGCTCCCCTACGCCGTGAAATAAGGAGACCGACCGATGGAAGTGATCCTTCTCGAACGCGTGGCCAAGCTCGGCCAGATGGGTGACGTCGTCACCGTCAAGGACGGCTTCGGCCGCAACTACCTGCTGCCGCAGGGCAAGGCGCTGCGCGCCAACGAAGGCAACATCAAAGCTTTCGAAGAGCGCAAGGCCCAGCTCGAGGCCCGCAACCTCGAAACCAAGAAAGAAGCCGAAGCTCTGGCGTCGAAGCTCGACGGCGAGACCTTCGTCGTGATCCGTTCGGCTTCGGACGGCGGCAACCTCTACGGTTCGGTCACCACCCGCGACGCGGCGAACATCGCCTCCGAGCAGGGGTTCACGGTCGACCGCAAGCAGGTCATCATCCGCCAGCCGATCAAGGTTCTCGGCCTGCATGACGTCGAAGTGCACCTGCACCCCGAAGTCGTCGCCGAAATCCAGCTCAACGTCGCACGTTCGCCCGAAGAGGCCGAACTGCAAGCGTCGGGCAAGTCGATCCAGGACGTGGCGGCCGAGGAAGAGGCTGCAGCCGAATTCGAGATCGCCGAACTGTTCGACGATATCGGCGGCGCGACCTCCGACGACGACGAGGGCGGCCCCGTTGCCACCCCCGAGTCGGCCGAAGACGAAGACAAGGCCTGATCGGTCGCTTCGACCCTTCAGTCTTAAAGATAGAGAACCGCGCCTTTCGGGGCGCGGTTTTTTCATGCTTGCCTGTCAGGGTAGATCTGCTGATTTATGTCTAATGACATAGTCGGGCCGCGACGCGCGGCGCAGACCCCGGAACCGCGTGCCGCAATCCGGCGTTGGCCCCTAAATAGCCCTGAGGGCTTTGAAAACAGGGGACACGCATGACGAAACGATCGGGGCAGGGCCCACGCGGTGACGCATCGAGCCGACGCGACCGGCTCGTGCAGGCGGGGCTTCTGGGCTTCGGCGCCTATCTCATGTGGCGACGTTATCAGGACGATCGGCAGGCGGCGATCCACGGGCCCACGGAAGGCCGCAGCGCCCGCCATGTTCCCGCGACCCGCACCGACCGTTATGACCGCCCCGCCGACCGCGCACTGGGGCGTCAGGCGGAAAGTCCCTTCGAGATCCCCCGCGCGGGCTGGAAGGCCATCGCCAAACGCGCTTACGGTCAGATCGACGAGGACCGCGTGCTGGCCGTCGCCGCAGGCGTCACCTTCTATGCATTGCTCGCGCTGTTCCCCGCGCTGACCGCAACCGTCTCGATTTACGGTATTTTCGCGGATCGCCAGACCATGCTGCAGGACCTCGATGCGCTCAAGAACGTCATCCCGCCCGAGGCGCTGAGCCTGATCCGCAACCAGTTAGAACAACTGATCGGGTCCAGTTCCAACGCCCTCGGTCTGGCCTCGATCTTCGGCATCCTTCTGGCGCTCTGGTCGGCTAATGGGGGCGCGAAGGCGATGATCGGTGCGCTCAACGTGGCCTATGGCGAGAAGGAGCGGCGCAGCTTCGTTCAGCTCAACGCCTTCGGGCTGGGCATGACGCTCACCGGGATCGTCATGGTCTGCGCGCTGATCCTCGTCGCGGCGGTGCTGCCCGTGCTGCTCGATTACATCCCGATGGGCGGGGCGCTGGATGCGGTGCTGCGCTGGGGGCGCTGGCCGGTGATGGCGCTGGTGCTGATGGGGATGCTGATGCTGCTCTATCGCTTCGCGCCCGCACGCAACGCGCCGCGCTGGATCTGGGTGGTTCCGGGGGCGATTGTCGCGTCGATCCTGCTGCTGATCGTCTCGGCGGGGTTCTCCTTCTACACCTCGAACTTCGCGAATTACGCGAGCACCTATGGCTCGATCGGCGCGGTGGTGGTGCTGATGATGTGGATCTGGCTCTCGACGACGGCGGTGCTTCTGGGCGCCGAGATAAACTCCGAGGCCGAGCATCAGACCGCGCAGGACAGCACCATCGGAGACCCGCATCCCTTGGGGGCGCGTAACGCCGTGGTGGCCGACGCGGTGGCGCCTGCGCCCGCGCGCAAGAGCTGAGCGCGGCGGGGCTCTCAGAGCGGGCCTCAAAATCGCCGTTTTTAGGGGGAATCCTGTTCGGGCAAGCAACCCTGACGAGGCCCCGACATGCGGCTGTTTTCGATCCTGCACTTCGCGCTGACCCACACGATCCTCGTGGCGGGCGGGCTTTTGTACCTTCATGATCCCGAAGGTGCGCAAGACCGGCTCGCCTCGGCGGGCGAGGTACTGCGCACGGCGATCTACGACCGGATCGAGCCGCGCAATGCCGCGGCGGACCGCTCCGCCTCCCTGCAGGTGGATCGTGCGGCCCAGAAGCTGCGCGAGGTGGCGACCTCGACCGATCTCCCGTCGCTCGTCCCCAATGCGAAGTTCCTGAAGGTGCCGACCGCGGAGTGAGGCGCGAAGAGATCAGCGGCGGGCGCGACCCGCGCCGCCTCCCCTCCGCAAACGCAAAAGGCCGCCCCGAGAGGCGGCCTTCGCAATTCTCAGGCTGAGCGCCCGAAGATCACAGCTCGTCGAGCTTCTCGATCTCTTTCTGCAGCTCTTCCTTGGTGACTTCCTTGTCGTCCACCTTGGCTTCGCCAGCGATGTAGTCGACGACCTTGTCTTCGAAGAGCGGCGCGCGCAGCTGCTGCTGCATCTGCGGGTTCTGCTGCACGAATTCGAAGAAGGCGCGTTCCTGACCCGGGTACTGCCGTGCCTGGTTCATGATCGCCTGGGTCATCTCGGCGTCGGAGACCTCGATCTCCTGCTTGCGGCCGATTTCGGCGAGCAGCAGGCCAAGACGCACGCGGCGCTCGGCGAGGGTGTTGTGCTCGTCGGTGGTTTCGATCTCGCCATGGTCATGGCCGTGATCGTCTGGGTTCTCTTCGTGATAGAGCTGGTGCGCGATCTGCTTGGCCTCGGCTTCCACGAGCGAGGGGGGCAGGTCGAACTTCACCTGATCGTCGAGCTGGTCGAGCAGGCCACGCTTCATCACCTGACGCGCAGCGCCCTGGTATTCGGCTTCCAGGCGCTCTGCGACCTGCGCTTTCAGCGCGGCGAGGTCTTCTGCGCCGAACTGCTTGGCCATCTCGTCGTCGATCTCGGCAGCCTTCGGCGCCTTCACTTCGTGGACCTTGCACTTGAACAGCGCTTCCTTGCCCGCGAGATGCTCCGCACCGTATTCGGTCGGGAAGGTCACGGTCACTTCGACGTCGTCACCGGCGCTCGCACCCGTCAGCTGCTCCTCGAAGCCCGGGATGAACGACCCCGAACCGATTTCCAGCGGGTAGCCTTCGCCCTTGCCGCCTTCGAACGCTTCACCGTCGACGAAGCCTTCGAAGTCGATCACGACCTGATCGCCGTTCTCGGCCTTGCCTTCTTTGGTCTCGAAGTTCTTGGCGGTCGCGGCGAGGCTTTCCAGCGCTTCGTTCACTTCGCCTTCGTTGGCCTTCACGACCAGACGCTCGAGCTTGACGCCCGACAGATCGACATCCGGGATGTCCGGCAGCGCTTCGTACTCGACGGTCACGATCACGTCGTCACCCTCTTTCCAGTTCTCGCCGTCCTTCATCTCGATCTTCGGCTGCATCGCGGGGCGGTCGCCGGTCTTCTCGAAATGCTCGCTCATCGCGCCGTCGACCGATTCCTGCATCGCTTCGCCGAGGATGCGCGGGCCGAATTGCTTGCGCAGCATCGCCATCGGCACCTTACCCTTGCGGAAGCCCTTCATCTCGATCTCGGGCTGCGCTTCGGAAAGCTTCGCGGTGACCTTCTCGTCGAGTTCCTTGGCGGTGATGGTGATCTCGTAGCCGCGCTTGAGGCCGTCGTTCTGGGTCTCGGTGACCTGCATGGTTTGTCCTTTGTCTCTGGGCGCCGCGCGGATCGCGGCCGGTTCTCGAATTTCAGGCGTCCTTCTATTGAGCCTCAGCCATGGTGGCAAGGCGAAAAGGGGCTGCGGGACGGCCTCCGGGCGGTGAAATACGCGCGCGGGCGGGCGCGTGCGAGGAGATGCCGGGAACAGGGGGATCGAGAGCGGGCAGGGCGGCGCTGACAAAGCGGCGCAAGGTGCGAGGCGCGGCTGCGGTGGATCGGTAGGGAAGTTGCAGCCGGGACGCACCACCCCACAATGGTCGCCCCGGCCGCGAATCCGGGAATGCGCCGAACGGGCGCGCTGTCGTGATCTCTCACCGCTTCGGCGGATCCGCCCCCTTGTTTGCGGAGCCCAAGCAGGGACGTCACGATCTCCCTGAAGGTCCACTCTAAGCCGGAAGTGTTTGAAACTCAGCGGTCATTTTCGGACAGATCGCCATTTTGCGGCGCGTGCCGTGGCCGAGATATCCGTTCTCACGCGACGGCGCGCCAGCCGCGTTCGACGCATTCGAACTTCACCGCCTGCCTGCGGAAGTGGTCGCGCACGAAACCGGGCGCGAGCCATAGCCGGCCCCGTCTGCGCGGCAATTCCCACCCAAGGTGGCCCGCCTCTTCGGCCCTCTGGATCATCCGCTTGATTTTCGAGACCGAGATCAGGAATTGCTCGGCCAGCGCGGCGATGCTGACCGGTTCGAGATAGATGCGCCCGCCAGTCTCGCGCAGGTCGGTGAGCATGCGGATCAGCGCATGGAGCAGGATGCCGCCGGTGTCGGAGCCGAGGAAATGCGCCATCGAGGGCGGCGGCGCGCACCATTCGGGATCGGCGCGGATGATCTCGACCATGTGCCGCTGCATCGCGAAGGGAAGATCGGGATCGCCCCGGGCCGCTGCCAGCCGCGCGCCACCGTCGAGCATGTCGAGGCAGTGCAGATGCCCCTCGCACCAGCGCCGCATGCCCTGTTCGGCGATGGGCGTCGTGGTGACGGGCCGCAAGCGCCCGTCGCCTTTGTGCTTGGAGGGCGGGGCGAGCAGGCCATGCACCTCCATCTCGCCCAGATACTGGCTCAGCGTCTTGCGGTTGATCTCGACATGGGGCGTCAGCGCCGCAAGAAGCCTGCCCGGTGTCAGCTCCGGCGCGTCCGGCCCCGTCTTCGCCCGCATCGCCAGTGCGAAACTGCTCTGGCTGACGAGCCAGCGCCGATGCGAGGCCATGTGCCGCGCGATCCGCGGCGTCTGCGCCTGCACGTCGAGCAGCATCGTCGCCACCACTTTCTGGGCGGCGAAGAAATGCGGATTACTCGCAATCGCGTCGCGGCTGAGCGCGTGACTGGAATTGGGGGAGCGCGAGCCGGACCCCGGCGCGTCTTCGACAGGCCGCCGGGGCGGCATTTGCGGGCCTTCGACCATCACGCCTCCCACGCTTTCGGTCACCAAGCCGGGGGGCGTAGCAGGCCCGCGCAGCCATCCGAAGTTAGCACGCTCGCGTGATAAGGCGAGGGTATCTTGTGATATTCCGCAAGTGGGGAGTGGTGCGGGTGAAGGGACTCGAACCCCCACGCCAAAGGCGCCAGAACCTAAATCTGGTGCGTCTACCAGTTCCGCCACACCCGCATAAGGGGCGTAATAGCAACAGCCTGCAGGCTCGGAAAGAGGAAGATGCGATTTTGCTCGTCTTAACGCGATGGTGAGGGTTAGCCTTTATCCAAAGGCGCGTCAGACGCCGAAATTACGAGTAGGCAAGAGCAGGTATCGCCATGGGACAGGCACCAGGGCGGGGGGATGGCATGGCCATGCTCCGCCAGATCATCGAATCCAATCCACGCCACAGTCTTCCGGGCGCGGTCGGTCCGGATGTGACCGAGCGCGCATCGCCGCCCGAGGCGCGCAGGCCGAAGCCGGATCTAAGCGCGGGGATCGCCGCCGGGGCGCGGGTTTACACGCTGGACGGGGCCATCCCGATCGAGTTTCTCGAACCCGGCGACCGGATCGTGACCCGCAACGGGACCTGCAGGCTCAAGGCGTTGCGGGCGGGCGACTATGTGGGCGCGCTGATCCGCATCTCGCCCGGCGCGCTCGGCCATGACCGGCCCGGGGCGCCGCTGTTGATCGCGCAGGGGGCGCAACTGATGATGCGCGACTGGCGGGTGCAGGTGATCTACGGCAAGCGCGAGGCGCTTCTGCCCGCGCAATCTGTCGTCGACGGTCACTACGTCACGCTGGGCCAAGGCTGCGCGCGGCTCTTCGTGCTGGAATTCGAGACGCCCGAAGTGATCTATGTCGATGGTGTGGAAATGGCAGCTGCAGTCGCGCAGGTCGACGCCTGATCGACGCGTAATTTCCGACAGTTTTCATAGGTCTCAGAGGGTTGCGAGGCCTCGCCTCGTCACATCTGCGATAGTGATTTGACATAAACGTACCTGATCACGCGGATGTGTTGACAGGATGACATGTCATTTGCATAGTCTTATCACGCACTCAGGGACGAGTACGCAGTTTCGCTGCGAAGCGTGTGGGTAAATCTGTTCGGAGATTTTGATGACGGCACCTTTGCGAAATGCAGAGGCGATCTTGCATTGCGCGGGTTGCAGTGGGCGTAACCATGGCGTGTGCGGATCCCTCTCGGATCGAACACTCGCCCGGGTCGCGCAACGGGCGCGCCCGATCTCCGTCGCGGCCAATGACCGTCTTTGCGAGGAAGACGTCACCTGCCGCCATATCGCGCTGGTTCAGAGCGGCATGTTGCGGATGCAGAGCCATTCGCTCGCCGGGCGGCGCAAGATCACGGGCCTCGTCGTCCCCGGCGACAGCATCGGGCAGATCATCCGGCGCACGCGGGACACCGCGATCGAAGCCGTGATCGACACCAGACTTTGCCTGTTCGAGCCGGCCGATTTCGCTCAGCTGATCGAGCAGGAGCCCGAATTGCGCCGCGCGCTGTGCCATCAGGTGGAAGGCTGGACCGAGAAAGCGCGGCGGTTGAGCCTGCTTCTGGGCGCCTTCGGGCCTGCGAGCCGACTGCGCGCGCTGCTGCTGCTGGCGCCCAATATCATGCCGTGGAAGCCTCTGCCGAATGGGGGCGGCGTGTTGACGATGCTGCTGCCGCGTCAGGACATCGCCGATCTCATCGCCACGACGCAGGAGACGGTCAGCCGCTCGCTGCATCAGTTCCAGAAAGACGGGCTGATCGAGATCCTGAACGCTAGGCAATTCCGTCTGAACGACCTCAAGGCCCTGTCCGAAGGGCTGGAGGAGCTTCTGGAAAGCTGAGGCGCTCACGCGCTCACTCGTCGCGCATCTCCAGCGAATTTCCCGAGATTTCGATAAGCGTCTCGAGTTTGGCGATCTCGATATCATACGGCGTGACGATCCGGATCGCGCCCTCGCGCTCGAGCTGATGGAATGCCCGGCTCAGAGATTCCGGCGAGGTGCCCAGCAGATGCGCGATATCGACCCGCTTGATATGAATGTGCAGATTCTGCTGGACGGGCGCATGCGCGGTGCCTTCCGGTGCCCGGTATTTGTGGCGGCTCAGGATGATCAGGAGCGAGGCGAGCCGCTCGACGACTTTCGAGCTGCCGAGCACCATCACCCATTCGCGGGCCGCGTCGAGCTCGTCGAGAATGCTCAGCAGGAACAGCCGTTCCGCCTCGTGCGAACGGCCGAGGATCGCTTCGAATCTCTGCCGGTCGCAGGTCAGGACCGCCCCGTCGCTCAGCGCCTCGATCCGGTAGCCGGAGGGGCCATTGAATGCGCGCCCGAACATGTCCGACGGCGTGATCAGCCCGATGATGTGGCGGTGCCGGTCCTGCAGCGTTTTCGACATTGCGAGAAACCCGTCGGTCACGAAGCCGATCCGGTCCGCGACCTCGCCGTCTTCGATCAGAACATCGCCCGGCGAGAAGCGGATGCTTTGCCAGAGCGGTATCATCTCGTCGCGCAGATCCTGAGGAAGTGCGTCGAGCAGGCGCTGCAATTTGCCCCGCGCAACCACGCCCTCGATCTCGACCGGCTGTCCGGGCTTCGGATGCTCGTTCATCGCGTCTCCTCTCCCTGTCGCGAAAGGAATTCTAGTCCGGGTCAGGCCGGGATGCGAGAGCTGTGCGGCGCAAAAGCCGGGATTGTGCCGGTCTTTTCTGCGCCTCTCATCATGAAGTTGCAGGAAAAATCGTGCAGCACAGGTAGCACGTTGATCGGCATCAAAGAATCACTCTGAATAGTCACGGTAAAATATCTTTCAACAAAGGAGAGACAGATGAAAAACCTGCTTATCATTCTTGGCGTGACTGCGGCTCTGGCTGGCTGCGAGACGATGACCGGTCCGGCAGCGTCCGACATGACCGATGAGGCTATGATGGCACCGGCGGGCACTTCGACGGACACCTCGGGTACGCACACGAACACCAACACGCAAGATCGCTCGCGCGATCAGGCGTCGCAATAAGCTGACAGGGGCGGCGAGGGGCTGATGCGTCTCGCCGCCCGCATTGTCTGGGGCACGCGACCTCAAAGGGGTGAGAATGACCGAAGGCCATATCGGCGGGCGCGAGTTGCGGCGCGCCTGGCGTTTTCTGTGTGGCGGGGCGATGGCTCTGCTCCTTGTTTTTGGGCCCGGTCCCGTGGTCGCGGAGGTTCCCGTCACCGGCGCTATCACCGACGCGGCGCTGCTGCAGGTGCTGCGTTCGGGCGATTGGCCCGCGGCGGAGGCAGCGGCGCGCGCGCGCTTGGCGCGCAATCCCGATGATGTGGGCGCGCTTGTCGTGCTGGCGCGGGCGCTGCGCGGGCAGGGCGACGCGGCAGGCGCGAAGGCGGCGGCCACCCGCGCCAATGCACAGGCCCGGACGCAACAGGAAAAATATGTCAGCGCGGTCGAGATGGCGGCGGCGAGCTACGATCTCGGGCATCCGTTCGCAGCCCAGCTCTGGCAGCGCCGCGCGATCGAAATGGCGCCCAATGATGCCGTGCGCACGTCGAGCGTGCGGGACTATCGCGTCCTGTCCGCGGCCAACCCGTGGAGCTTCTCGGCGAATTTCGACGCGGGCGCGTCGAGCAATGTCAACAATGGCAGTCTCGCGGATACGGTCGATATCGGCGGTATCGATTTCACGCTCAACCCCGATGCAAAGGCGCTGTCGGGCTATGAGATTTCGCTGTCGCTGAAGGCGCGCTACAAATTCGCGGGTCTGGGGGAGTTGCCCGCGAGTTTTGGGGCGCAGATCTACACCAAACAGGTGGTCCTGTCGGGCGATGCGAAGGACACGGTGCCCGATGCGCGTGGCTCGGACTACGCGTTCAGCGCGCTCGAGACGACGCTCGGGCAGGCGCTCAGCCCGGCCGCTGCGCCGTTGCGCTATCGCCTCGATCTTCTCGCCGGCAAGAACTGGTATGGCGGCGACGACCTGAGCAACTATCTGCGGGTTTCGGGCAGCGCGCAGTGGGGCGATCCGCGGCGTTCGCTGACGCAGGTGACGCTTTCGGGCGAACGACAGCTGCGCCTCGACAGTTTCCGCAATTCGGCGAATGTCGTCACCGCGAGCCTGAGCCATCATCGGCGGCTTGAGGGAGGGGATCGGCTGGGGCTGTCCTTTGCCCTGCGCGACGCGTCTTCCGAGGCGGTCGAGATCGATCATCGGGCGATGCTTGCGGGCGTGTCTTACGATTTCGCCAAGCCGCTGGCCGGCTCCGTCACCGTTGGCGCGGCGCTGGAACTGGAACGGCGCGACTATGACGCGACGCTTTACGGGCCCGGCGCACGGCGCGACACGCGCGGGCGGCTGGCGCTGCAATTCGGGTTCCCGAAGCTCGACGTCTACGGCTTCTCGCCGACCCTGCGGCTGGAGGGCGAAGAGACGCGCTCCAATGTCGATTTCTACGACAGTTCGCAGGTGAAGCTGCGGGTCGGAATTCGGTCGAATTTCTGAGCTTGCGCCCCGGCGTGGGACTTTCATCTGTAAATATTGCGATTTCTGCGACTAAGTGGCCACGCTGCCCGACCGCTTAAGAATTCGTTGACGTACATCAATGCGAATCACGAAGGACTCACGGGAATGTGAGCCGTGGCGGACGGTAATTTCGCAGCGAAATCAGATTGATAGATGTCGATTTCCTGACTGGACGCCCTTGAACGTGGGGACGCGGCGGATGACGTAAGGGCAGGTGCCTGAGGGGTCATCGGTTCGCTCATATGGAAAGAGGGGACGCAGATATGGCGACACAAATTGACCCGGGTAACGTAGACGATTGGGACGAACCGCTGAACACCGATCCGATGTTCCGTTCGTCGCATGTTTTCAGCACGGCGGATATCACGGTGACCTTCGACGGGATGACGGTCGGCGCGGCGGAGGATCCGCTGGCTTACTTCGATACATCCGGAACGAATGGAACGAAGGAAACCAAGGATGGAGTGACGCTCTATCCGATCGAGAGCGAGTTTGGCTATAACGTCGCCGATTTCCAGGACGCGACCCAAAAGGAAATCGATACCGAAAATCCTGACTATGCCGAGGGCTGGGCGGGCGACGTCTATGATGGCGAGGGCAATCAGCTCGGTCTCGTAATCTCGGATGCGCCGACCGACACGTTCAAGACGCCGGCGCTCTACGGTACGTGGCTCGCGGGTCTGGGCGGCAATACGGTGAAGGCCTCGACCGAGCATTACGTCGTGATGCAGAATATCCTGTCGGACCAGCGTTTCCCGGGGGATACCGAGGCGCTCTATCCGCTCGATGACGCGCTGCGGGTTGTCAGCAGCGATGAGGCGCTGAACGGCAGGCTGGTCTCCGATGTGATCACTGAACTTGAAGCGCTGCCTGACATGGCGGGCGACAAAAACGGCGATGGTGTCATCGACATCAAGGATGTTCTCGCCCCCAACGAGACCGAGATCACCGAAAATATCGCGGTCAGCAGCGACTATTCGGTGACGGTGAAGGATGACGGCAAGCTGCTCTATCGCTGGGGCAACACGATCAAGAAGCCCAATGACGTGCGTCTTGAAGCGACGATGGACCTGCCCGACGAGTGGAGCGACTACAACCCCTACACCTCCTTGCGTAACATCTACCACGTGACCGAGGCCGAACTGGTGATCCATCACACGATTACCAACAACCCCAACGATCAGGTCCGCCCCGAAGATTTCGAGAACGAAGCCGCTATCGGCACTCTGCCCGAATATATAATCGTGCCGGACTACAACCTCGACGGGCAGGGCGCTCGCGAGGTCTGGATCACTGCCGATGACTACTATGCGGGGGATGGCACGCTCTATGAGGCGGGCACGATCCTGCGCGACGACCTTCTGGCGCAGGAATGGGCAGCGAGCGATCTCGCGACGATCGGTGCCGATGACGGGGCCGAGGGCTTCACCAACGCGTGGTACACCACGATGGATCGCGAGCCCTTCGAGCCGGTGCTGAACGAAGATGGCACGGAATATGCCGATAGCGGCCCGCGCTGGCGTCTGCAGCCCGACAAATACGGCCAGGATCTGCCCTCGGTGGTCATTCCCGACGATCCGAGCGATCCGCCGCCGCCCACCAATGACGAGGTGAAATACGAGGTCGGCGCAGAGACCCAGACGGTTCTGAACCTGCTCGACTGGGAATTCCCGGCCCAGCCGCTCTCGGTCAGTTCGGGCTGGCAGAACAAGCCCGGCGAGGTGTCGGTCAACGGGATGAACTATACCGACGGCTTCGATATGGCGGTCTACATCAAGGGCGACATCAAACCCGCGACGATCTACAGCGCCGAGCTGCTGATGGATTATGAGCTGGTCACGCCCTACGCGGTCGGAGCCGATATCGTCGGCACGGAGGGGGATGATTTCCTCGTCGGGATCGGCTCGAACGCCTTCACGGGCGGCGCGGGCATGGATCTCTTCGTCCTCAGCTACGGCTCCTCGGTGGAGGGCGTGCCGCTGACCGCGAGCACCATCAGCGATTTCGAAGTCGGCACCGATGCGATCGGCCTGATCGGTCTCGGCGTCTCGGACATAAATTTCGCCGACAACATCTCGCAAGTGGTGAACGGGACCGATCTTGAAATCTACCTCGACACGGATGGGGCCGAAGCCGGCGCCGACCCGGTTCTGATCGCGACGCTGACCGATGTGGCTGGCGATCTCGGGCCGAGCCAGGGGCTCGTCATGGAAGAAGACTTCCTTCTGGCCAACCCGGGTGCGGGCGATGCGCCGGTCTCCGAGGTGCCGATCGAAGGCACCAGTGGCAACGATCATCTGACGGGGACGCTCGGGGACGATACGATCCTCGGTCTCGCCGGGAACGATACGATCTATGGCCTGTCGGGTGACGACACGATCGACGGCGGGGCAGGGTTCGACCTGCTCTACGGCGGGGTCGGCGCGGACACGTTCGTCTTCGCGGACGGCACGAATGTCGACATGGTCTACGACTTCGACCTCGGCGTCGACTCGATCCAGCTCTCCGGCTTTGCCGAAGACGATGTTGCGGTGTCCGAATACGGATCGATAGGGACGCTTCTCACCGCAGGGGATGACTACATGATCCTCCGCGGCGTGGAGTTGTCAGACTTCATCGCCGAACCTGACGTCTTCATCCCTGACAACACATTGATGGCCTGAGCCTAGCCAGCAGATTGAACTACAAGGACTAAAGTTATGAAACACCAAGTGAAATACCTCGTGCTGGCTGGCGTAATTGCGGGTCTCGCAGGCTGTGGCGGCAGCAGCAGCTCGACGCCCGCCGTCAGGGACTACGCGACGCTCGTTTCCGAGAAGCAGCAGATGTTTGATGCTACCGGCGTCCCGGTCACTAGCACCGGCGCGATTGACCGGGACGTCCTTGCTCGAACCACTTTGCCCGCAGATGGTTCGGGCACCTATACCGGCTATGTGTCGGGCTCGGCCAATGGCGGCGAGTTGATCGGGGAACTCACCCTGAATGCTACTCTGGGCACGCAGGAGATCAGCGGCTCGGCAACCAACTTCCAGCATGAGACCGATGGGGCCTATTCGGGCTCGATGAACATGCCGAATGTGTCCATCTCGACCAACTTGGATAGCGAGCAGGAGTTTGCGGGCCAGCTCAGCGGGGATCTGGATAATGGCGGCTCGACCTACGCAACCGTCATTGGCATGACCGGGCATTTCTACGACGGCGACAATGGGGTGAACACGATCGCGGGCGATACCACGACGACGATTGATCTCGTTCCGCAGCCTGAACCCGGTGTGTTCATCGCGACCCAGCAACCCTAAGCATCGACCCCACTTTCATCAGTGGTACCGGAAAGGCCCGGCGCAGCGATCCGTCGGGCCTTTTTCATTCGGCTAGCTCGGCGCGGTAACCTGACACCGATCAAGATGAATAGCCCGGCGAGGTATCTCGCCGGGCTATTCATCTTGATCGGTTGGGACGCTGCCTGAAGCGGAACCCTTGGCCTCCTCATTCCCCTCGGAAGGCGCGGTTGAAATAGACCGTCAGCGGCTGGGTCAGGTAGGACAGCGGCGTGCGTGCATCGGTCTTGAGGAAGGCTTCCACCGGCATGCCGGGCATCAGCTTGACCTCGGGCAGGGCGGCCAGCGCCTCCGGGTCGGGCTCCACCGTCGCCTCGTAATAGGTCTCGTGGCTTGTCTCGTCGGTCTGCACGTCGGGCGAAAGCCGCAGCACCTCAGCCGGGATCGCGGGGGTGGTGCGACGGTTGAAGGTCGAGAATTGCAGCGAGACCTGCTGGCCGGAATAGACCTGATCGATGCTCGTCGGATCGACCCGGACCGAGACGTAAAGGGGCTGATCGCTGGGGACGAGGAACATCATCGGCTGAGCGGGCTGGATGACCGATTGCAGCGCGAAGACCTGCGAGCCGAACACGACGCCATCGACCGGCGCGCGCACGTCGAGCCGTGCGAGTTTCTCGCGCAGGGTGGTCTCGCGTTCGACCAGCGAGATCTCGTTATATTGCAGGTCGCGCAGCTGGGTGATCGCGGCTTCGCGGCGATCCTCGGACAGGCCCACCACCTCGATCTCGAGCGCCGAGATGCGCACGCGGGCCTCCGCGATGACCGAGTTCAGCCGCCCGATCTCGCCGGTCAGCTTCGCGTGTTCGCGCTGGGTGGCGAGCACGCGCGAGGCTTCCATCAGCTTGCGCTCGTAGAGGCTTTGCTTGTCCTCCAGCTCCTGCGACACGAGGTCGAGCTGCTCCATCAGTGAGACGCGCTGCGCCTCGACGCCTTCGATCTGCTTTTCGATCTGCTGCTGTTGCTCGCGCAGCTGGTTGATCTTCTTGGCCATCGTCGCCTGACGCGCGGCAAAGAGGTTGCTCTGGCCCTCGCGTTGCTGGGCGACCTGCTCGGGATCGAGCATCGGGAAGTCGGGCAGGACCGTGAAATCGACCTTTGCCAGATCGTCGCGCTCGGCGGCGAGCCGCGCCTTGCGCACCGCGATCTCCAGAAGCTGCGCCTGAACGATCGCAAGCTCCGAGCGCAGGAAGGTCCCGTCGAGGCGCAGCAGCACGTCGCCCGCATGCACCTGATCGCCGTTATGGGCGAGGATTTCGCCGACGACGCCACCGTCGGGGTGCTGGATCACCTGCCGTTCGCTCTCGACCTTGACCACGCCGCGGGACACGACCGCGCCGTTGATCTTCGCGCCGACGCTCCAGGCGCCCATGCCGCCGACAAGGAGGGTGATCGCGCCGAAGCCTGCGGCGAGCAGAAGTCGGCTATTTGCGAAATCGGAGGATTTGCTCATTTCTCGGCCCTCATCGTCAGAATGCGTTGCACGTCCTGCGCGTTCTTGATCATCGACTGGATGACCTCGTCGCGCGGCCCCTGCGCGGTGATCTGGCCGCTTTCGAGGATCACGAGGCGCGAGCAGGCTTTGATCGCATTGGTGCGGTGGGTCATCAGCACGACCGATTTGCCTTCCTCGGTCATCGCCTTCACCACGGCGTTCAGCGCCTCGGAGCCCTCGGAGTCGAGCGCCGAGTTCGGCTCGTCGAGCACCAGAAGCACCGGATCGTTGTAAAGCGCGCGGGCCAGACCCAGCCGCTGACGCTGGCCGCCCGAGAGCTGCGCGTCGCGCGCGCTGATCTGGGTGTCATAGCCCTTGGGCAGTTGCAGGATGATCTCGTGGATATGCGCTTTCTTGGCGGCCGCCAAGACCCGCTCGGCATCCGGCGATTGCGCCATCTGCGCGATGTTCTCGGCGATCGTGCCGTCGAAGGTCTTCACCACCTGCGGCAGGTAGCCGATGAACTGGCCCAGCCGCTCGGGGCTGTATTGGTCGAGCTTGGCGGCGGCGAGGCGCACCTCGCCCGCGGTGGGGGAGACGAGACCCACAAGCGCCCGCGCCAGCGTCGTCTTGCCCGAGCCGCTCTTGCCGATCACGCCGATGGCTTCACCCGGCGCGACATCGAAGCTCACGTTATACAGGATCGGACGCTCGCCGCGCTTGCGCGAGACCGAGACGCCGCGCACCGACAGATCGCCCGTCGGCGCGGGCAGTTCGGTCGGCTTGCGCGGTTCGGGCACGGAGCCCAGAAACGCCCGCAGCGCAGCCCAGCCGTTGCGTGCGCGGTGCAGCAGCGTCCATTGGCCCAGCACCTGCTCGACCGGGGCCAGCGCGCGGCCCAGCAGGACCGAGCCCGCGATGATCGCGCCCGCCGTCATCTCGTGTTGCAGCACCAGATAGGCGCCTACGGCCAGCACTGCCGATTGCAGCAGCATCCGGAAGCCCTTGGAGAAGGCGCCGAACGCGCCGGTCCAGTCGGCCGCGCGCAGCATCTTGCGCTGGCCCTCGGTCTGGGTGTCCTGCCAGCGCGCGCGCATGGTCTCTCCCATGCCCTGCGCCCAGAGGTAGTCGGCCCCGTCCTCGACCTGCCGCGCGATCTGGTTGCCTGCGAAAGAGGTGCCCTGCGCCTCGGTCAGGCGGGTCTGGGTGAGCCAGTGGTTGAGTAGCGAGGTCACGACCAAAAGCGCACCGCCCGCCAGCGCCAGCCAGCCCAGAAGCGGGTGGAAGATGAAGATCGCGGCGGCGAAGACCGGCGTCCACGGAATGTCCAAGAGCGACAGCAGCACCGGCGAGGCGAAGACGGTTTTTACCGCATCGAGGTCCTGCAGCGCGCTCGCGCCCTTGTCGGTGCGCCCCAACGCTGCGCGCTCCAGCGAGGCACGGAAAACCCGGTCGGAGAGGTTGGCGTGAAGCCGTGCCCCGACCCGCGCCATCACGCGGGCGCGGACGAATTCCAGAATGGTGTAGAAAAGGTAGAGGAACACCACGAGGCCGAACAGCGCGACCAGCGTCTCTTCCGAGCGCGAGCCGATCACCCGGTCATAGACCTGCAGCATGAAAAGCGGGCCGGTCAGAAGCAGAAGATTGGTGAAAAAGCTGAACAGAATAGCCGAGCCGATCAGCCCCCGGCTCCCGGAAAAAGCGCGCCGCATTTCCGACCGCGCGCCCGAAGAAGAAAGTCCCACGCCAATACCCCAAAGTTGCGTATCCCCGGGTTCATTTTCACGACGCGGTGAGGAGTATCATTGATTGATGTCAATATCGCGCGAGGCTGGTCGAAAAAAGCGATGCGGAGAGCCGGGCGCGCGGGTGGTCTCAGCCCTGCGCCATCAGCGCGCGCAGTACCTGCGGGACCGCTTCGGGCAGGTCCTCGGCGATCAGGCCGGGACCGAACTGGCGCGCGGCCTCCACATGGAGCCAGGCGGCGGAGGTCGCGGCGTCGAAGGGTTTGACCCCGCGCGCCAGCAGCCCCGCGATCAACCCCGCCAGCACATCGCCCGCGCCTGCGGTCGCAAGCCACGGGGCCGCGCGGTCCTGCGTCGCCGAATGCAGCGCGACGCGCCCGTCGGGGTCCGCAATCGCGGTATCGGCCCCTTTGAGCAGCACCGTGCAGCCCGCGCGCGCGGCGGCTTCGCGGGTCGCGTCCAGTTTGGAATAGGTCGGGTCGTCGCCTGACAGCTTCTCGGCCAGATCGGGGAAAAGCCGTTTGAACTCGCCCGGATGCGGGGTCAGCACGCAGGTCGCGTGAAGCTGGCCGAAGAGTGCGCTCGGATCGTCGGCAAAGGCGCTGAGCGCATCGGCATCGAGCACCGTCGCGCGTTTGCCCCATAGCGCGGCCGGCACCATCTCTTGCGCGCGGGCCGTGCCCAGACCGGGGCCGAGGCAGAGCGCGTTAAGGCGCTCATCGCTCAGCATCCCGCGTAAGGAATAGGCGTCGGGCAGGGCGTTCAGCATGATCGCGTCGAGATGGGCGGCATTTTCGGCCAGCGCCTTGGGCGGGCAGGCGAGCGTCACCAGCCCCGCGCCGATCCTGAGCGCCGCGCGCGCCGCCATCCGCGCCGCCCCGCCTTTGCCCGCGCCGCCCGACAGGACCAGCGCATGACCGTGGCTGTATTTGTGGCCCGCCTGCTTCATCAGGAAATGCGACGGACGGTCGATCAGCCGCGCAGCCCCCGTAATCGCATCCTGCGGCAGGCCGATATCGGTCACGACCAGATCGCCGCGCATCGACGCGCCGCCGCCGGGCCGGTCGGGCCCGTCCGAGGGATCGAGGTAATGGCCGCATTTCGCGCGGTGGAAGCTGACCGTCAGATCGGCGGGGAAAGCGCCGCCGAGATTGCGCCCGCTATCGGAGGAAATGCCGCTGGGAATATCGACCGCAACGAAGCGCGGGCGCGGTCCCGATGGATTGGAAAAGCGCCGCGGATAAATCCCGCGCCACGTGTTCGCCGTGTCCTCGGGCATCGGACGGGTCAGGCCCGTGCCGAACAGCGCGTCGATCACCAGCCCGCCCGCCATCTCGTCGATCCGGTTCTCGATCGCGGCATCGTCCCAAGGCAGGACCGCGCCGATCTGCGCCCAGCGGTCGTGATTGGTCTGCGCATCGGGGGGCAGGCGGGTCGGGTCGCCATAGGCGTAGCAGGCGACGGTCCAGCCGCGCTCGGCCAGAAGCCGCGCGATCACATAGCCGTCGCCGCCACTATTGCCGGGACCGCACAGCACCACCGCTTGCGCGGGCCCCGGATCGGGCCAGCGCGAGAAGATCGCCGTGACGACGCTTTCCCCGGCGCGCTCCATCAATTCAAGGCCCGTCACCGCGCCGCTCTCGATCTCGGCGCGTTCGCATTGGCGCATTTGGCTCGCGGTCAGGATTTCGGGCATGGTCCTCGGGTCTTCAAAGGAATCGTTTTCAAACTGCTGCTTTTTTGTGCTACTTGCACGAATTGCGGGCGCGGCTTTCGGAATTCCGATCCCCATTCCGCTCCCGTCCAGCCTAGCCGATTGCGGGGGCTTTGGGAAAGTGGTCTGAGGGGGTCGGAACGAAGACCTGACGGAGGAGTCGGCGGCATGAAAAAGGTGGAGGCGATCATCAAGCCCTTCAAACTCGATGAAGTGAAAGAAGCGCTTCAGGAAGTTGGTATTCAGGGCCTTTCGGTGATCGAGGTGAAAGGGTTCGGACGCCAGAAGGGCCATACCGAGCTTTATCGCGGCGCCGAATATGTCGTGGATTTCCTGCCCAAGGTGAAGATCGAGATGGTGCTGCCCGACGACCTCGTCGATGCCGCCATCGAAGCGATCACGAACGCCGCGCGCACCGAGAAGATCGGCGACGGCAAGATCTTCGTCTCTCCGATGGAGCAGGCGATCCGTATCCGCACCGGCGAGTCGGGCGACGACGCGCTGTAACTTCCGCCATTCCCGACGGGCCCCGTTGCGGGTCCGGGGATAACCCAAGCTCAACGAAAGGGTAATGTGACATGAGCATCAAGGACGCTCTTAAACTGATGAAGGACGAAGACGTCGAATACGTCGACGTTCGCTTCACCGATCCGCGCGGCAAGCTGCAGCACGTGACGCTGATGCATACCGAGGTCGACGAAGATTTCTTCGAAGAAGGCTTCATGTTCGACGGCTCCTCGATCGCGGGCTGGAAGTCGATCGATCAGTCCGACATGAAACTGATCCCGGACGCGTCCTCGGTCTATATCGACCCCTTCTACGCCGAGAAAACCATGTGCGTGCACTGCACCGTGGTCGAGCCCGACACCGGCGAACCCTATGCCCGCGACCCGCGCGGCACCGCCGAGAAGGCCGAAGCCTATCTCGTCGCCTCGGGCATCGGTGACTCGGCCTTCTTCGGTCCGGAAGCGGAATTCTTCCTGTTCGACGACGTGAAGTTCTCGGTCTCGATGAACAAGGTCTCCTACGAGGTCGACGCGCTCGACGCTTCCTGGAACACCGACACCGATTACGAGATGGGCAACATGGGCCATCGTCCGGGCGTCAAGGGCGGCTACTTCCCGGTCAACCCGGTGGATGACGCGCAGGACCTGCGGTCGGAAATGCTCTCAACCATGAAGCGCATGGGCATGAAGGTCGACAAGCACCACCACGAAGTGGCCTCGTGCCAGCACGAGCTGGGTCTGATCTTCGGGACGCTGACCAAGCAGGCCGACGACATCCAGAAGTACAAATACGTGATCCACAACGTGGCGCACGCCTATGGCAAATCGGCGACCTTCATGCCGAAGCCGATCGCGGGCGACAACGGCACCGGCATGCACGTGAACATGTCGATCTGGAAAGACGGCAAGCCGCTCTTCGCAGGCGACAAATACGCCGACCTGTCGCAGGAAGCGCTGTACTTCATCGGCGGTATCCTGAAGCACGCGAAGACGCTCAACGCCTTCACCAACCCGTCGACCAACTCCTACAAGCGTCTGATCCCGGGCTTCGAGGCTCCGGTTCTGCGCGCGTATTCGGCACGTAACCGTTCGGGCTGTGTCCGTATTCCGTGGGCTGAATCCCCCAAGGCAAAGCGCGTCGAAGCCCGTTTCCCCGATCCGTCGGCGAACCCCTACCTGTGCTTCTCGGCTCTGCTGATGGCTGGCCTCGACGGCATCAAGAACAAGATCGACCCGGGCCCGTCCTCGGACAAGGACCTCTACGATCTGCCCCCCGAGGAACTGGCCGCGATCCCGACCGTTTGCGCCTCGCTGCGTGAAGCGCTGGAATCGCTCGAAGCCGATCACGACTTCCTTCTGGCCGGTGACGTGTTCACCAAGGACCAGATCGAGGGCTACATCGGTCTCAAGTGGGAAGAAGTGTACGCGTTCGAGCACACCCCCCACCCGGTGGAATACAAGTACTACTACTCCTGCTAAACGGGAGAGGGACAGTGATAGGAAGGGGCGTCCGTTCGGGCGCCCCTTTCGCATTTGCTGAGATATGGCGCTTTCGCATCGCCCGACGTGGGGTAAGGCCCCGCCACTTGACAGACTCACCCGCGCCGCCCATCTGTCGGGCCTTGGCTGCCGGATGCCTGCCGCCCGCGGGGTGTGACCCTTGGTGAAGTCCGGTTCACGATCGCTCTCCATTCTTTCGGGGGCTCTTCGGCAATGCGGGCCCCGAAGCGGTGGATCATCCCCGTGGAGACGAGACGATGACTATGAACACAGTGAAAGACGTGAAGGCGCAGGCGCGCCGGTTGAGCGAGGCGATGGCGCGCGCGGGCACTCCCGTTGCGCTGTCGAAAGCCTATGAGCTGACCGCGCAGGCGGCGGGGCATGCCGATTGGAACACGATGGTGGCGGCGCTCAAGCGCGCCGAACCCGCAGCGCAGGCGCCGGGCTATGCCTTGGGCGATACGGTGCGCGGGCGCTATCTGGGCCATCCGGTGAGCGGGCGCGTCCATGCGCTGCGGCGCAAGGGCGAGACCCATTACGACATCGAAATCGCGCTGGACGAGCCGGTCGATGTGGTTGAAAGCCCGGCCTTTTCCTCGATGCGGCGGCGCGTGCGCGCGACCATCGGCGCGGATGGGCGCTCGATCGGGCGACGCTCTGACGGGGTTGCGCATCTCGAACTGGACTGAGGAGAAGGGGCGCATTGGGCGCCCCTTTTTCTTTGCGCGCAGCTGGGGCAGGATCATCGGGCGAGATGGCGGGGAGGGATCATGCGCTCGGAGAAGGACAAGATGCTGGCGGGCGAGCTGTATCGCGCCGAGGGCCCGGAGATCGAAGCCGATGTGGCCCGTGCGGGCGCATGGATGGACCGGTTCAACGCCACCGTGGCGCATAGCGCCGAGGACTGCCATGCGCTCCTGTCGGAGTTGTTCGCCGAAGTCGGGCAGGGGGCGCGTATCCGCCCGCCTTTTCATTGCGATTACGGCAGCAATATCCGGCTCGGGGCCGGGGTCTTCCTGAATTACGACTGTGTCATTCTCGATGTGGTTGCGGTGACGATCGGCGATCGGACGCAGATCGGGCCGAAGGTGCAGATTCTGACTGCCGATCATCCCCGCGACCCGGAGACGCGCCGGACGGGGCTGGAATTCGGGCGGCCCGTGCGGATCGGCGAAGATGTCTGGATCGGCGGCGGCGCGATCATCCTGCCCGGCGTCACGGTTGGCGATGGCGCGATCATCGGTGCGGGCGCGGTGGTGACGCGCGACGTACCCGCGGGCGCCACGGTCGCGGGCAACCCGGCGCGGATCCTCGGGCCGCATTAGCGAAACTTGCCCCGCCGCGCCCTTCTCGCTAAGGGAAACCAAAGATCAATCAGGAGGATCAGGCATGAGCCGCGCATTCGTATTCCCCGGTCAGGGCGCACAGGTCATCGGCATGGGCAAGGCATTGGCCGACGCCTACCCCGCGTCGAAAGCGGTGTTCGAAGAGGTCGACGACGCGCTCGGGCAAAAGCTGAGCGCGCTCATCTGGGAAGGCGAGCAGGACGAGCTGACGCTGACCGCCAACGCGCAGCCCGCGCTGATGGCGACCTCGATCGCGGCGCTGCGCGCGCTGGAGGCCGAAGGCTATGCGGTGACGGACGCGGCCTATGTCGCGGGCCACTCGCTGGGCGAATATTCGGCGCTTTGCGCGGCGGATTCGTTGAGCCTGGCCGATACGGCGCGCCTGCTGCGCGTGCGCGGCGATGCGATGCAATCGGCGGTGCCGGTGGGCGTGGGCGCGATGGCCGCGATCCTCGGGCTCGATTTCGAGACCGCGTCGAAAGTCGCGGGCGAGGCGGCGCAGGGCGAGGTGTGTCAGGCGGCGAACGATAACGATCCGAGCCAGGTCGTGATCTCGGGCGACAAGGCGGCGGTCGAGCGGGCCACGGTGCTCGCCAAGGAAGCGGGCGCGAAGCGCGCCGTGATGCTGCCGGTCTCCGCCCCGTTCCACTGCGCGCTGATGCAGCCCGCCGCGGATGCGATGGATGCCGCGCTGGCGGGCGTCGAAATCAAGGCGCCGGTCGTGCCGCTGGTCGCCAATGTGCGCGCCGAAGCGGTGAGCGACCCTGCGCTGATCCGCGAGCTGCTGGTCGAGCAGGTCACGGGCTCGGTGCGCTGGCGCGAGAGCGTGGCGTGGATGGCCGGTCAGGGCGTCGACGAAATCTGGGAAATCGGCGCGGGCAAGGCGCTGTCGGGCATGATCCGCCGGATCGCGAAAGAGGTGACCTGCCGCGCGGTCGGCACGCCGGAAGATATCGCCGCGCTTAAGGGCTGAGGGCTGCGCCGGGGGAGCCTCCCCCGGACCCCCTGGGATATTTCCGCCAAGAGGAAGCACAGGCCGACCGGTTCCAAGTCGAATGGGTCGGCTTTTTCATGCGTTTGTGATCGCGACGCGCCCGGCGCTCCGGTGTGCGCAACCATGGCGTGTGGCACTTGGAGTTCCCTAACGGCGCTTTCGCTGCTAAGAGAGCGCCAACTTAGATAAGAGGTAGCATGATGTTCGATCTGAAAGGCAAACGCGCGCTTGTCACCGGGGCTTCTGGCGGGATCGGCGCCGAGATCGCGCGGGCCCTCCATGCGGGTGGCGCATCGGTGGCACTGTCGGGCACGCGGGTCGAGCCGCTCGAGGCACTGGCTGCCGAGCTGGGCGAGGGCGCCTATGTCTGCCCGGCGAATCTGAGCGATCCGGACTCGGTCGAGGCGCTGCCGAAAGCGGCGATCGCGGCGATGGGTGGCTTGGATATCCTCGTGAACAATGCCGGCATCACGCGGGATCAGCTGACGATGCGGATGTCGGACGAGGACTGGCAATCGGTGATCGACGTGAACCTGACGGCGGCGTTCCGCCTGATGCGCGCGGTTCTCCGCCCGATGATGAAATCGCGCTGGGGCCGGATCATCAACATCACCTCCGTTGTCGGGCAGACCGGCAATCCCGGTCAGGTGAACTATGCGGCCGCCAAGGCGGGTCTTGTCGGCGCGTCGAAATCGCTCGCGCAGGAAGTCGCGACGCGCGGCGTGACGGTGAACTGCGTGGCGCCGGGCTTCATCGAGACGCCGATGACGGAAAAGCTCACCGAAGCCCAGAAGGACGCGATCCTGTCGGGTATCCCGGCCGGGCGCATGGGCACGCCGGAAGAAATCGCGGCTGCGGTGCGCTACATCGCGAGTCCCGAGGCGGGCTACGTCACCGGTGCGGTGCTGCATGTCAATGGCGGCGGGACGATGGCCTGACGTCTTTGTGACCCTACGGCACGAAGGCCTTTGATAGGATAGAGAAACGTCTTGCCATGGGCCACGGCAATCGCTAAGAGCGCTGCAGACGGGCCGGGCGTAAAAGCCACGGCTCTGAATTGCGGTCTTCGGGTTGACCCGGGGCGCGCGGGTTGAGACGCTCGTAATCGAGCAAGCATGAACGGGCTAGGCCCTATAAACTTTGAGGAATTGACATGAGCGACATCGCTGATCGCGTGAAGAAGATCGTCGTGGAGCATCTCGGCGTGGAAGAGGACAAGGTCACTGAGAGCGCCTCGTTCATCGACGACCTCGGTGCGGACAGCCTCGACACGGTCGAGCTGGTCATGGCCTTCGAAGAAGAGTTCGGCATCGAGATCCCCGATGATGCCGCCGAGAACATTCAGACCGTCGGCGATGCGGTGAAATTCATCTCGGAAGCGCAGTAAGCCTTTTACGGCTGACGCTGAGAGAGAGTTAAGGGCGGCGCTTCGGGGAACCGGAGCGCCGCTTTTCTTTTGCGCAAAGCGCGTGGGCCTGGGTTCGGGGAGGGAAGATGCGGAGTTTCGTCGCGATCGAGCTGCCCGAGGCGCATATCGAGGCCATCGAGCGGTTGCAGCAGGCGCTCGGCGCGGGCCGGATCGTGCAGCCCGAGAACCTGCACCTGACGCTGGCATTTCTCGACGAGATCGACGCAGGCCAGCTCGAGGCGCTGGATGAGGGGCTGCGGGCCATCGACTGGGCGCCCGGGCCGGAGGTGGTGCTGGCGGGGCTGGAGATTTTCGGAAGTGCCGCGCGTCCGGAGGCGCTGGTGCTGGCCGTGCAGGTCGATCCCAACCTCGACCGCTGGCACCGCGCGGTGATGAGCGCTGCGCGTCTGGCGGAGATCGACCTGCCGCGGCGCCGGTTTCGCCCGCATGTGACTCTGGCGCGGTTCGGCAAGCGTGCATCCCCGGGGGAGTTGCTGCGGCTGGGGCGACTCATGGCGGCGCAAGGCGCTGTGAAGCTGCCCGCTTTCGCGCCCGCGCAGGTGGCGTTGATCCAGTCCACGCTGGGACACGGGCCGCCGCGGCATGACGTTTTGATGCGCTATCCGGATGAAAAATCTGTGCAATTCGCAAATACTTGACCGAAAGTGCAATCGCGCCCGCGTGAATGTTAACCCTTCGTTAAGGAATTAGGCGTCTTTCTGAAGAGGACGCGGGTGTCTCATGAAAAGCGTTCTTTTGCCCGCGCAGAGAAGGTTTCGTCATGTCTGTGTTTCGCCGGGCGCGGGTTCTGATCCGCCCTCTCCTTGTTATCGCAGCCGCGCTTGCGGGGGCGGCTCTGCTGGCGCAGGTAGCCACCGCTCTGTCGGGCGAGGATATGGTCGTGCGCGCGCTCACGTCGTGGAATGCGATGGGCGCGTGGACGGCGCTGGCCATTCTGGCGATGGCGGGCGCGATCGCGTTCCGGCGCGAGGCGCCGAATGTGGCGCGTGGGCTGTCGGCGGGAACGCTGCTCTTGTGCCTGTTCTCGAACTTTGCGCAGGTCTATGACCTGAGCGGCGGCGGGGCGATCGGTGGGGGCGCGGCGGCGCTCTTGGGGATCACCGCGGCGGGGTTCTTCGCGCTGGAGGTGGGCGCCTATCTGTTTGGAACGATTGCCTTTCTGACAGTGTTCGGCGGCGCTCTGATGTATCTGCTGTCGCACAGTATCGCGACCAGTCGGCTGGCGGAGGGCGTGTCGATCGGGACGGCACTGGCGATCATGTGTCTCGCCTATGCGGGGCTTATCTGCCGCAGCGATCGTGGGGTGATGCGGGTGCTGCTCAACGAGCATGCCTCGGGGCGGCAGGCACGGGCGCAGATGCTTCTGGGGGTCGTCGCGCCGTTCCTGCTGGGCACGTTCTACCTGCTCAGCGATCAGGGGGCGCTTGTGCGCGCGGAGCTGCTTTTGCTGGTCGCGACCATCATCGGGGTGAATGTCGGGCTGATCATTCTTATGGCGGTCTCGCTGGAGCGGGTGGATCATGCACGGCGCAAAGCCGTGCGCGAGCTGGAGGGCCGGGCGCTGCGCGACGGGCTGACGGGGCTGTTCAACCGGGAGATGCTCGGGCGGCGTTTCGCGCAGTATTTCGCGCAAGGTATGCGCGAGCAGGTGCCTTTCACGGCGCTGATGATCGACCTCGACCATTTCAAGCAGATCAACGATCTGGGCGGGCATTCTCTGGGCGATCGCGTTCTGCGCCGCACGGCGCGGGCGATGCGGGCGCAACTGCGGCTGGAGGATACGATGGGTCGGATCGGCGGCGAGGAATTCGCGGTGATCCTGCCGGGGGCGCGGCTGGCCGAGGCGCTCGAAGTCGCGGAGCGGCTGCGTGCCTGTGTGGCGGGACTGCGTTTCGAGTATCAGTACGGCGCGGCGCTGCAGGTCACCGTCTCGATCGGGGTGGCCGAATGGGAACGCGGCGAGGAGCTGCGGAGCCTCTATGCGCGCGCCGACGGGGCGCTCTACGCGGCGAAGAATGGCGGGCGCGACCGGGTGATGCTGGCGCCGCCCACCACTCAGATGCGCTGCGCCGCGCAGGCGTTGCCGCCCCTGAGCACGGGGCGGGCGCCTACGGCTGTGCCGACGCTTCCGGCACGGCAGACTGAACCGGTTCGCGCCCCGCAACGCTAGCCCCCTCACGCGCCGTCCGTCCTGAACGGTAACCCGCCTGTCGCAATGGGTTATGATTGCGCCTTTGCGCGCCCCCGTGTATCAGGTCTGCCAAGATATTTGGCTGAGAAAGAGGTCGGGCATGCGTCGGGTAGTAGTCACGGGTCTGGGGATGGTCACGCCGCTGGCTTGCGGGGTCGAGGAGACCTGGTCGCGGCTCATCGCGGGTCAGTCGGGGGCGGGGACGATCTCGCGGTTCGATGCGTCCAATGTGACCACGAAATACGCCTGCGAGATTCCGCTGGGCGACGGGTCCGACGGCACGTTCAATGCCGATGACTGGATGGAGCCGAAAGAGCAGCGCAAGGTCGACGATTTCATCCTTTACGGGATGACGGCGGCGACGCAGGCGGTGAAGGATTCCGGCTGGGAGCCGCAGGACGAGGAAAGCCGTCTGCGCACCGGTGTGATGATCGGCTCGGGGATCGGTGGTCTCAGCTCGATCGCGGATACGGCCGTTCTGATCAAGGAAAAAGGCGTCCGCCGCGTCAGCCCGTTCTTCATTCCGGGCGCGCTGATCAACCTCGTCTCGGGGCAGGTCTCGATCCGCTTCGGCTTCAAGGGCCCGAACCATGCGGTCGTCACCGCCTGCTCGACCGGTGCGCATGCCATTGGTGATGCGGCGCGGCTGATCATGCTCGGCGATGCCGATGTGATGGTCGCAGGCGGCGCGGAGAGCCCAATCTCGGAAATCGGCATCGCGGGCTTCAACGCCTGTAAGGCGCTGTCCACGAAGCGCGGCAACGAGCCGGAAGCGGCGAGCCGCCCGTGGGATGCCGATCGCGACGGGTTCGTGATGGGCGAGGGCGCGGGCTGCGTCGTGCTCGAGGAATACGAGCACGCCAAGGCGCGCGGCGCGAAGATCTATGCCGAGGTGCTGGGCTATGGCCTGTCGGGCGACGCCTATCACATCACCGCGCCCTCCGAAGATGGCGATGGCGGCTTCCGCGCGATGAAAGCCGCGCTGGAGCGGGCCGATCTTGCGCCCTCCCAGGTGGATTACATCAACGCGCATGGCACCTCGACCATGGCCGACGTGATCGAACTGGGTGCGGTGCAGCGCCTGCTGGGCGATGCGGCGAGCAAGGCCACGATGAGCTCGACCAAGTCCTCGGTCGGGCACCTTCTGGGGGCTGCCGGTGCGGTGGAGGCGATTTTCTCGATCCTCGCGATCCGCGACCAGATCGCACCGCCGACGCTGAACCTGGAAAATCCGCCGGAAGAGGCCGTGATCGACCTCGCACCGAAAGCCGCGGTCAAGCGCAAGATCGACGTCGCGCTGTCCAACAGCTTCGGCTTCGGTGGCACCAATGCGAGCCTCGTGATGGGCAAGGTGGATAGCTGATGTGGCGTAACATCGTCTCGAATTTCCTGACGCTGCTGATCGTCATTCTCGTCGCGCTTGGCGGGTTGGTCGCCTGGGCGAAGAACCAATATGTCGAGCCGGGCCCGCTGGCCGAGGCGATGTGTCTGCGCGTCGCGCCGGGCGAAAGCCTGCAGGGCGTGTCGTCTACTCTGAAAGACAAGGGGGCGATCTCGTCCTCCTATCTGTTCCGCACGGGCGCGCAATATGAGGAAAAGGCGGACAAGCTGAAATTCGGCTCCTACCTGATCGAGCCGAACACCTCGATGCAGTCCATCGTGGGGCAGATCACGTCGGGCGGTCCTTCGACCTGCGGCTCGGAACTGGTGTTCCGGGTCGGGGTGAACGGCAACGAGGTGCTGCTGCGCGAGCTGGACCCGACCACGGGTGAGTATCAGAAGGTCGCGGAATACAATCCCGAGAGCGAGAAACCGCCCGAAGGGTTCGAGGACAAGGCCGATCGCGTCGATGTCCGCACCCGCGTGACGGTGGTCGATGGCGTGACCAGCTGGCAGATCGTGCAGGGGCTGCAGGAAGCGAGTTTCCTGTCGGGCAAGATCGACGGGGTGCCGGGCGAAGGCACGCTCGCCCCTGACAGCTACGAGGTGACGCGCGGGGCCGACCGGCAGGCACTGATCGATCTGATGGCCGATCGCCAGTCGAAGATCCTCGCGGATGCCTGGGACGGACGCGCCGAGGGGCTGCCCTATGACGATCCGCAGCAGGCGCTGACCATGGCGTCGATTGTCGAGAAGGAAACCGGTGTGCCGCAAGAGCGCCCGGAAGTGGCGAGCGTCTTCATCAACCGTCTCGAGAAGGGGATGCGGCTGCAGACCGACCCGACGGTGATCTACGGCGTGACCGAAGGCAAGGGTGTGCTGGGCCGCGGTCTGCGCCAGTCCGAGCTGCGCAAGGCGACGCCCTACAACACCTATGTCATCGACGGGCTGCCGCCCGGACCGATCGCGAATCCGGGCAAGGCGGCCATCGAGGCGGCGCTGCATCCCGATTCGACCGACTACCTGTTCTTCGTGGCCGATGGTTCCGGCGGACATGCGTTCTCGAGCACGATCGAGGAGCATAATCGGAACGTGGCGAAGTGGCGCGAGATCGAGAAACAGCGTCAGGAAGATGCGTCAAGCAACTGATAAAGCAGAAAGAACCCCGGTTTGCGCCGGGGTTTTTGCTTGGCCGGATGGCACAACCCAGAATTTAGAGCTTGACTTTGCGAACGCTCTCGGGTAAAGATTTGGCATGCTAGGAGAAGTGGGCAAGCGCCGCGGGGAAACCCGACGGCGTTTTTTCATGTCTCTCGAACGGACCAACTTGGAACGGGTGGGTTCGTAAGTGATGCAAGACAACAAGATGAACGAGGCGGGGGCGCCGGTCGATCTTCTGGATCAGACCGAAGCGCTCTATCGGGACGTGGCCGAGGAGCTGGCGCAGGCGTTGCAGGGGGTGCGGCGCGGCGACATATCCGAGGCGAAAGCGGCGGTGCAGGCGGTCAAGGACCTCCGCACCGCTTTTCATTTGGTGATGGAGGAGCGATCTCGTGTCGAGAAACTCCGCAGACAGCTGGCAGGTGTCGCCGCCGGACGCGATGGCGCCCTCGACTTCGATGCCGCCAGAGCTGAAATCGGGCGCCGCCTGGCTCGCCTCCGCGACGCCTGAGAGCGTCGAGGCGTTCCTCGACGGGCTCGACGACAATGCATTGCTCGCGCTGCCCTGGATCTTCGAGTTCTGGGCGCTCGATCATCAGCTTCCGCCCGAAGGGGACTGGAAAAGCTGGGTGATCATGGGCGGACGTGGCGCGGGCAAGACGCGGGCCGGGGCCGAGTGGGTGCGTGCGCAGGTTGAAGGCGCGCGCCCGCTCGACCCCGGAAAGGCGCGGCGCGTGGCGCTGGTCGGCGAGACCTTCGATCAGGTGCGTGATGTGATGGTGATGGGGGAGAGCGGGATCCTCGCCTGCTCTCCGCCCGACCGCCGGCCCGATTGGGAGGCAGGCCGCAGGCGGCTCGTCTGGCCGAACGGGGCGACGGCGCAGGCGTTTTCGGCCCATGAGCCTGAGGCGCTGCGCGGCCCGCAATTCGACGCGGCCTGGGTCGATGAGCTGGCGAAATGGAAAAAGGCGGAGGAGGTCTGGGACATGCTGCAATTCGCGCTGCGTCTGGGCGATCATCCGCAACAGGTGATCACGACGACGCCGCGCAATGTGGGCGTTTTGAAGCGCATTCTGGAAACGCAATCGACGGTGGTCAGCCATGCGCCCACCGAGGCGAACCGCGCCTATCTGGCCGAGAGTTTCCTGACCGAGGTGCGGGCGCGCTATGCCGGGACGCGGCTCGGGCGGCAGGAGCTGGACGGGGTGCTCTTGGAGGATATCGAGGGCGCGCTCTGGACGACGGCGCTGCTCGAAGGCGCGCGGGCGGCCGAGCCCGGTGATCTCGATCGGATCGTGGTCGCGCTCGACCCCTCGGTCAGCGGCAAGGCGGCCTCGGACGAATGCGGGATCGTGGTCGTGGGGGCGCGCACGCAAGGCCCGGTGCAGGACTGGCGCGCTGTGGTGCTGGAAGATGCCAGCATCCGCGGCAAGCCGATGGATTGGGCCCGCGCCGGGCTTGCGGCGATGGAACGCTGGGGCGCGGAGAAGCTGGTGGCCGAGGTCAATCAGGGCGGCGATCTGATCGAGAGCGTGCTGCGCCAGATCGACCCGTTGATTCCGTTCAAGGCGCTGCGTGCCAGCCGGGGCAAATCGGCGCGCGCGGAACCCGTGGCGGCGCTTTACGAACAGGGCCGGGTGGCGCATCTGGCCTCGTCGGATCTCGGGCCGCTCGAAGATCAGATGTGCCGGATGGGGCTGCAGGGCTATCAGGGCAAGGGCTCGCCCGACCGTGTGGATGCGCTGGTCTGGGCGGTGACCGAGCTGATCCTCGACCCGGCCGCCCATTGGCGCAGACCGCAGCTGCGGGGGCTTTGAGCCTCTTTCGGCTTGGACGAAATATCCTGCGGGGGTCCGGGGGTGCAAAACCCCCGGCGTGACAGATGAAATCAAGAGCAAGGGCTGGGGCATTCCCCGGCCCTTTTTCTTTGCCAGCCGGTCCGCGACGGGGCCGCGAGAAGGAGACGGGAATGGGTTGGAACATCTTTCGCAAATCCGGTGGCGCGGGCCCGCCGGAGGTGAAGGCCTCCGCGACGGGCCGGATCGTGGCGATGGCGAGCGGATCGGGGCGGGTGGTCTGGTCGCCGCGCGATGTGGGCTCGCTGACGCGGTCGGGGTTTACGGGCAACCCGGTCGGGTTTCGCTGCGTGAAGCTGATCGCCGAGGCCGCGGCCGCCCTGCCGCTGGTCTGTCAGGATGCCGAGCGGCGCTACGATATCCACCCGGTGCTCGACCTGATCGCGCGGCCCAATGCGGCGCAGGGCAAGGGCGCCTTCTTCGAGGCGCTTTACGGGCAGATGCTGCTGTCGGGCAATGGCTATCTGGAGGCCGTCGCGGTCGAGCCGGGCCTGCCGCGCGAGCTGCATGTGCTGCGCGCGGACCGGATGAGCATCGTGCCGGGCGCGGATGGCTGGCCGGTCGCCTATGATTACACGGTGGCGGGGCGCAAGCATCGGTTCGACATGACCGGCAGTCCCGATCCGATCTGCCATCTGCGGGCGTTTCACCCACAGGACGACCATTACGGCCTGTCGCCGATGCAGGCGGCGGCGGTGGCGGTGGATGTGCATAACAGCGCCTCGAGCTGGTCGAAGGCGCTTCTGGACAATGCCGCGCGGCCCTCGGGGGCGATCGTCTACAAGGGCACGGATGGGCAGGGCACGCTGAGCCCCGATCAATATGACCGGCTGGTCTTCGAGATGGAGACGCATCATCAGGGCGCGCGTAATGCGGGGCGACCGATGCTGCTGGAGGGTGGGCTGGACTGGAAGCCGATGGGGTTCTCGCCGTCGGACATGGAGTTCCACGAGACCAAGCTGGCCGCCGCGCGCGAGATCGCGGTGGCCTTCGGGGTGCCGCCGATGCTGCTGGGGATCCCCGGCGATGCGACTTACGCCAACTACGCCGAGGCGCATCGGGCGTTCTATCGGCTGACGGTGCTGCCGCTGGCGACGAAGGTGGCGGCGGATGTGGCGTGGTGGCTCTCGACCTGGGCGGGGGAGCGGGTGAGCCTGAAACCCGATCTCGACCAGATCCCGGCGCTGGCCGCCGAGCGCGATCAGCAATGGAAGCGCGTGGGCGAGGCGGCGTTCCTGACCGAGGCCGAGAAGCGCGCGCTGCTCGGCCTGCCGCCGCTGCCTGCGGATGGGGCGGCGGACGCGGCGGAGCGCTGAGATGGCCGATGGCGGGTCGCGATATCTCAAGGAGCCCTTCGCCGTTCATGAAGAGCGGATGCAGGCGACCGAGAAGATCATGCAGCTGCAATTTTCGCAGGTGGAACAGCGGCTCGACCGGATCGAGGTGATGATCGAACGGCTCGAGCGGCGGCTCTGGATGGCGGTTTACGGCGTGGTGGCGGTGATCCTGACGCAGGCGGTGATCAGCCTCGTAGAGATCGCGCCGAAATGAGGGAAAGTGACATGAACACAAATGATTACGGGCTGGAGCTAAAGTTCTGCGCGAGCGAGGCGCGGCCCGTTCAAATCAGCGACGGGACGGTGATCGAGGGCTATGCGAGCCTGTTCGGGCTGCCCGATCAGGGCGGTGATGTCGTCTGCAAGGGCGCCTATGCCAAGGGGCTCGCGCGGCTGGCTGCGCGGGGCGGGACGGTGAAGATGCTGTGGCAGCATGACCCGGCTCAGCCGATCGGCATCTGGGACGAGATCCGGGAAGACGCGCGCGGGCTCTACGTCAAGGGCAGGCTGCTGCCGGGCGTGGCGCGCGCGAACGAAGCGGCGGCGCTGATCGCGGCGGGGGCGATCGACGGGCTGTCGATCGGCTATCGCACCGTCGCCGCCGAGAAGGACGCAAAAGGCCAGCGGCTGCTTGCGGAACTGGAGCTTTGGGAAGTGTCGCTCGTGACCTTCCCGATGCTTCGCGAGGCGCGGGTCGCGGCGAAGGGCGAAAGCTTGGAGCGTGATCTGCGCGATCTGGCCGAGGCGCTGAATAGGGCCACGGCGGAACTGGCCGGTTGCTGAGGCGGGCGGGCGAAAGATCCCATTGGAGATGGAATGACGATGAAGACCGAGAGCAAGTCTCGGGCCGGGACGGGTATGTCCGAAGGCCCCGATCCGGCCGTGGAGCTGAAATCCGCGCTGGCCGGTTTCGTGAAGGAAGTCAGAACCTTCCGCGAGGAAGTTGAAGTGAAAATGCAACAACAAGATGAGCGTTTGACCATGCTGCAGAGCAAATCCATGACTGCCGGGCGTCCCGCCCTTTCCGCCGCCGCTGCTGAGGAGGCGCCGCATCAGAAAGCCTTCGCCGCTTACCTGCGTTCGGGCGATGACGACGCGCTGCGGGGTCTGAGCCTTGAGGGCAAGGCGCTGAACAGTTCGGTCGCCGCCGAAGGGGGCTATCTGGTCGATCCGCAGACCTCCGAGACGATCCGCTCGGTGCTGACTTCGACGGCCTCGATCCGCCAGATCGCGAATGTGGTGAGTGTCGAGGCGACGTCCTTCGATGTGCTGGTCGATCGCAGCGAGCTGGGCTCGGGTTGGGCCACCGAGACCGCGACGCTGAGCGAGACCGCGACACCGCAGATCGACCGTATTTCGATCCCGCTGCACGAGCTGGCCGCGATGCCGAAAGCCTCGCAGCGCCTGCTCGATGACAGCGCCTTCGACGTGGAAACCTGGCTGGCGCAGCGCATCGCCGAGAAATTCGCCCGTGCCGAGGCCGCGGCCTTCATCACCGGCGACGGGGTGGACAAGCCCACGGGCTTCCTGACCCATCCGCAGGTCGGCAACGACGCCTGGGCCTGGGGCTCGCTCGGCTATGTCGCGACGGGCGCGGATGGCGATTTCTCGGGGTCGAACCCGGCCGATGCGGTGGTCGATCTGGTCTATGCGCTCGAGGCCGAATACCGCGCCAATGCGAGCTTCGTGATGAATTCGAAGACCGCCGGTGCGGTGCGCAAGATGAAGGACGCCGATGGGCGCTTCCTGTGGACCGACGGGCTGGCCGCGGGCGAGCCGCCGCGCCTGATGGGCTACCCGGTGCTGATTGCCGAAGACATGCCCGATATCGCTTCGGACAGCTTCGCGATCGCTTACGGCGATTTCGATGCGGGCTACACGGTGGCCGAGCGTCCGGACCTGCGTGTGCTGCGCGACCCCTTCTCGGCAAAGCCGCATGTGCTGTTCTACGCCTCGAAGCGCGTGGGCGGCGATGTCAGCGATTTCGCCGCGATCAAGCTGCTGAAATTCGCGACCGCCTGAGGCGTGTGAGCGGGATCGGGGGGCGTGGCCTTCCGGTCCCCGGGGCCGGGTGACCGGCTTTCGGGGCGGGCGCGGGGCTGACGGCCGTCGCCTAGCTGCTCCCTCCGTTCGAGCGGCGGCGGGGCTCGCGCCCGACACGACTCTGGTGCCCCCTTCAAAGGGGGGCGCCTACGCGAATTTCGGAGGAATGTCATGATGTTGACGGAAGAGACGGCGGTCGCGGCAAGCGCGCTGCCGATCGCGGAATTTCGCGCGCATCTGCGGCTTGGCACCGGGTTTTCCGATGTCGGCGTCGAGGATGCGGCGCTGGAGAGCTATCTGCGGGCGGCAATGGCGGCGATCGAGGGGCGCACCGCGAAGGTGCTGCTGGAGCGTGATTTCATGCTGCGGCTTGTCGCCTGGCGCGACGCGGTCGAGCAGCCGCTTCCGGTGGCGCCGGTGAGTGCCATGCGCGAGCTGCGGCTGGTCGATGCGGCGCAGATCTACCGGGTGATCGCGCCCGAGAGCTATCGGCTGATCGCGGATCTGCAGCGCCCGCGTCTGGCGGCGGTGGCGGGCATGCTGCCCGCGATCCCGGCGGGCGGCGTGGCGGAGCTGCGCTTCACCGCCGGGTTCGGCGCCGCTTGGTCGGCGCTGCCGGTCGATCTGGCGCAGGCGGTGTTTCTGCTGGCCGCGCAATATTACGAACAGCGCGCCGAGGGGGCAGGCGGCGGCGACATGCCCTTCGGCGTGGCCGCGCTCATCGAGCGCTGGCGCACGGTGCGGGTGCTGGGAGGCGGGGCATGAAGGCGCCGTTTCTCAACCGGCCGCTGGTGCTGGAGGCGCCCGAGAGGGTGCCCGACGGCGCGGGCGGTTTCATCGAGGCCTGGGCCGAGCTGGGCATCCTCTGGGCGCAGATGAAGCCGGGCACGGGGGTGGAGCGCGCGGGCGAGTTCGTGACGCTTGCCTCGGTGCCGTGGAAGATCACGGTGCGGGCCGCGCCGGAGGGCTCGCCGCGCAGGCCGAAACCCGAGCAACGGTTCCGCGAGGGGGCACGGGTGTTCCAGATCCTCGCGGTGGCCGAGGCGGATCCCGGGGCGCAGTATCTGACCTGTTTCGCGCGTGAGGAGGTGGTAGCATGAGCTATGCGATCGGAGCCGCCTTGCAAGAGGCCGTCTATGCGCGGTTGCAGGGCGATGCGGCGCTCACGGCGCTGGTGGGGGCGGCGGTCTATGATGCGGCGCCCGCGGGGGCTGCGAGCGGCACCTATGTCAGCCTCGGGCCGGAGGCTGCGCGCGATGCCTCGGACATGACGGGCGACGGGGCGGTGCATGATTTCACCGTCTCGGTGGTGAGCGACGAGGCCGGTTTCCATGCCGCGAAAGAGATCGGGGCGGCGATCTCGGACGCGCTTCTGGAGGTGCCGCTAAGCCTGACGCGGGGGCGTGTCGTGGGGCTCTGGTTCCTCAAGGCGCGCGCCCGGCGGGTCGATAAAGGCGCGTCCCGGCGGCTCGATCTGACCTTCCGCGCGCGCGTCGAGGGCTGAGCAGACTTTCACTTTTGCAACTTTTCGGCCGGTCGATTGTCGCGCTGGCGGAAACAAAACATCGAAAATCGGAGAAATGGCCATGGCGGCGCAAAACGGCAAGGATCTTCTGATCAAACTGGACCTGAACGGGGACCAGACCTTCGAGACCATCGCGGGGCTGCGCGCAACGCGCATCACTTTCAACGCCGAGACGGTCGATGTGACCTCGCTGGAAAGCGAAGGGCGCTGGCGCGAATTGCTGGGCGGTGCGGGCGTGCGCTCGGCCGCGATCTCGGGCTCGGGCGTGTTCAAGGATGCGGGCACGGATGAGCGTGCGCGGCAGATATTCTTCGACGGTGAGGTGCCGCAGTTTCAGGTGGTCATCCCGGATTTCGGCATCGTGCAGGGGCCGTTCATGATCACCTCGATCGACTATGCGGGCAGCCATGACGGCGAGGCCAATTACGAGATCGCAATGGCCTCGGCGGGTGCGCTGAGCTTCACGGCGCTCTGATGGCGAACCCCTGGGCAGGAGAGGTAGAGCTGGTGCTGAACGGGCAGCGGCATGTGGCGAAACTGACGCTGGGCGCGCTGGCGGAACTGGAGACCGAGATCGGCGAGAGCGGCGGGATGATCGCGCTGGTCGAGCGGTTCGAGGCGGGGCGGTTCTCAAGCCGCGATGTGCTGGCGGTGATCGTCGCGGGGCTGCGCGGCGGCGGCTGGCAAGGCTGTGCAGGCGATCTGCGCTCGGTCGAGATCGGCGGCGGCCCGTTGGGGGCTGCGCGCAAGGCGGCGGAGCTGCTGGCGCGGGCCTTCGCGTTGCCCGGAGAGGGGGCGGCGTGAGCGGGCTCGACTGGCCGGGACTGATGCGGGCGGGCTTGCAGGAGTTGCGACTGCGACCGGCGGAGTTCTGGGCGCTGAGCCCGGCGGAGCTGGCGCTGATGTTGGGCGCGGGCGGGCCAGTGGCGCGCCCGATGGGGCGCGCGCGGCTCGATGAATTGCTGGCGCGGTTTCCCGATGCGCCGACGAGGATGGAGGGACGGAAATGATCGATACGGATGATCTGGACGGGCTGGGCGCGCAGGCCGCCGAGCTGGAACGCGCGCTTGGCGGGGCCAGCGCGATGGCGGAGGTGTTCAATCAGGAGCTTTCGGCGATGCGCGAAAGCCTGACCTTTACCGGGCGCGAGGTGAGCACGCTGAGCAATGCGTTCGGGCGGGGCTTGCGCAGTGCTTTCGACGGGGTCGTGTTCGACGGTTTGCGGCTGTCGGATGCGCTGCGGCAGGTCGCGCGCAGCATGGCCGACAGCGTCTATAACGTCGCGATGAAGCCGGTGCAGCAGGCGGTTGGCGGGGCGGTCGCGAACGGCTTGAACGGGTTGGTGAGCGGGATCTTTCCCTTTGCCGATGGCGGGGCGTTCTCTCAGGGGCGTGTGATGCCCTTCGCCAAGGGCGGTGTCGTGTCGAGCCCGACCAGTTTCGCGATGCGCGGCGCGACCGGGCTGATGGGCGAGGCGGGGCCGGAGGCGATCATGCCGCTGACCCGCGGGGCCGATGGGCGGCTGGGCGTGGCGGCGCAGGGCGGCGGGCGCGCGGTCAATGTGGTGATGAATGTCACGACGCCCGATGTGGCCGGGTTCCAGCGTTCGTCGAGCCAGATCGCGGCGCAGGTCAGCCGGGCGCTTGCGCGCGGCGAGCGCAATCGCTGAGGGGGCAAGCATGGCATTTCACGAGGTGAGATTTCCCGCGAATCTGAGCTTCGGCTCGGTTGGCGGGCCCGAGCGGCGCACGGAGATCGTGACGCTGACCAACGGGTTCGAGGAGCGCAACAGCCCCTGGGCGCATTCGCGCAGACGCTATGATGCGGGGGTGGGGCTGCGCTCGCTCGATGATGTGGAGCGGCTCTTGGCTTTCTTTGAGGCGCGCGGTGGGCAATTGCACGGGTTTCGCTGGAAGGACTGGGCGGATTTCAAGAGCTGCGCGCCGTCTCAGGCGGTGGGCTACGAGGACCAGCTGATCGGGCATGGCGACGGCTTGAACCGGGTGTTTCAGCTCTCGAAGCTCTATGCCTCGGGCGGGGCGGAGTACCGCCGCCCGATCACCAAGCCGGTTGCGGGCACGGTGAAGCTGGGCGTTCAGGGGGGCTATCAGGCCGAAGCCGTGGATTGGGCGGTCGATCTGGCGACGGGGCAGGTGACGTTCGTCGATCCGCCCGCCGAGGGTGCGCCGATCACGGCCGGGTTCGAATTCGATGTGCCGGTGCGGTTCGACACGGATGCCGTGCAGGTGTCGGTGCAGAGTTTTCAGGCGGGTGACATGCCGCAGGTGCCGGTCGTGGAGGTGCGGATATGAGCGGCTATCCGGAGGCGCTTCGAGCGCATCTCGAGAGCGGGGCCACGACGATTGCGCGGGCCTGGGCGGTGGCGCGGCGCGATGGCGTGGTGCTGGGCTTCACCGATCACGATGGCGGGCTGGCCTTCGAGGGGATCGCGTTTGAGCCTGAGAGCGGGATGACCGCGAAGGCGGTGGCGCAGGGCACGGGGCTGGCGGTCGACAATTCCGAGGTCTACGGCGCGCTGAGTTCGGAGGCGATCTCGGAGGCGGATATTCTGGCCGGGCGCTATGACGCGGCAGAGGTGCGCGCGTGGATCGTGAACTGGGCCGATGTGGATCAGCGGGCGCTGTTGTTTCGCGGGTCTCTGGGCGAAATCGCGCGCGGGGCCGGGGCGTTCACGGCAGAGCTGCGGGGCTTGAGCGAGGCGTTGGGCGCCGAGACGGGCCGGATCTACCATCCGCGCTGTTCGGCGGTACTGGGCGATGGCGCGTGCCGGTTCGATACCGGGCAGCTGGGCTATTTCCACGAGGGGCCGGTGGATTTCGTCGAGGGGTCGGTGGTGTTTGGCTTCGACAGCTTGGGCGGTTTCGCCGAGCGCTGGTTCGAAAGGGGCCGGTTTCGGGTGGTCTCGGGGGCGGCTGCGGGGCTTGTGGGCGTGATCAAGGTGGACCGGGTGCGCGATGCGGGGCGCGAGATCGAGCTGTGGGCGCGGATCGGCGCGGATGTCGCCGTCGGCGATGTGGTGCGCCTTGAGGCCGGCTGCGACAAGCGGGCCGAGACCTGCAAAGGCAAGTTCGTCAACTTTCTGAATTTCCGCGGCTTCCCACATATTCCGGGGGAGGATTGGTTGACGTCCTACCCGGTGCAGGGCGGCGGCAATACGGGTGGGAGCCTGTTCAAGTGACGGCTGAGGCGCGGGCGGCGCGTGCGGTGGAGATCGCGCGAGGCTGGATCGGCACGCCCTATCTGCATCAGGGTTCGCGTCAGGGGGTGGGCTGCGATTGTCTGGGCCTTCTGCGGGCGATCTGGCGCGCGCTTTATGGCTGCGAGCCCAACGCCGTGCCGGTCTACACGCCCGACTGGGGCGAGGCGGGGCGCGACGAGGCGTTCGAGCGCGGTCTGCGGGCGCAGATGGCGGCGTGGGACGGTGTCGCGCGGTCCGGGGATGTACTCTTGTTTCGGATGCGCGCAGGCGCTGTGGCCAAGCATCTGGGGATCGCGGGCGAGGTCGGTCAGAGCCCGACATTCATTCACGCCTATGCCGGGCATGGGGTGCTTGAGAGCCCGCTGAGCCTGCCATGGCGGCGGCGCATCGTGGCGCGTTTTCAATTTCGATGAAGGAGCCGGAGAATGGCGACGATTTTGCTGTCAGCGGCGGGGGCCGCGATCGGGGCAGGGTTCGGGGGCACGATCCTGGGGCTCTCTGGCGCGGTGATCGGGCGTGCCGTCGGGGCGACCCTGGGCCGGGCGATCGATCAGCAATTGCTGGGCGGGGGCTCGGGCACGGTCGAGACCGGGCGGGTCGATCGTCTGCGGCTCACGAGCGCGTCCGAGGGCGAGGGGCTCGGGCGGCATTGGGGCCGGATGCGCGTAGCAGGTCAGGTGATCTGGGCCACGCGCTTTGTCGAGAAGAAGCATAAGAGCGGTGGCGGCAAGGGCGAGCCGACCTTCATCGAATATACCTATTCGGTCAGTCTCGCGGTCGCGCTCGGCGAGGGGGAGATCCTGCGCGTGGGACGGATCTGGGCGGATGGCTCCGAGGTCGATCCGTCGGATCTGAACATGCGGGTCTATAGCGGCTCGGACGATCAGCAGCCCGATCCGAAGATCGAAGCGGTCGAGGGCATAGGCGAGGCGCCGAGCTATCGCGGGATCGCCTATGTGGTTTTCGAGAACCTGCAGCTCAAGCCATTCGGCAACCGGGTGCCGCAGTTCACCTTCGAGGTGGTGCGTCCGGCGCAGGGGGACGGCGTGCGTGGTGCGCCTGATCTGACGCAGGCGATCGAGGCGGTGGCGTTGATCCCGGGGACGGGAGAGTATTCGCTCGCGACGCGGCGGGTCAGTGAGGCGAGGGTTCGTTTCTATTGGAATGATCTTTTGGGCGATGCGGGGGACGACAGCCTGCTGGGAGGTCTGGTCGAACGGCTGACCTATCCCGCCAACTCGTCGCTGTCGATCTTCAGCGGTTGGGGGATCGACGATGACGCGACGCCGGTCAACCAGCATGCCCCGCATGGGGGGACGGATTTCAAGGCGAGCCTCGAGATGCTCGATCAGGAGCTGCCCAATTGCGGGGCGGCCTCGTTGGTCGTCTCTTGGTTCGGGGACGATCTGCGCTGTAATCGCTGTCAGATCCAGCCCAAGGTGGGCGAGCGCTGGCGCGACGGAAAAGAGATGCGCTGGCGCGTCTCGGGCGCTTGGCGCAATCAGGTGGAAGAGGTGCCGAAGCTCGACGGGCGCTCGGTCTATGGCGGGACGCCGGCGGATGGGGCGGTGATCGAGGCGATCACGGCGTTGCGGGCAGCGGGCAAGACGGTGACGTTTTATCCGTTCATCCTGATGGATCAGCTGGAGGGCAATGCGTTGCCCGATCCGTGGAGCGATGCGGCGAGCCAGCCCAAATTGCCCTGGCGGGGCCGAATAACCACCTCGGAGGCGCCGGGGCGCGCAGGCTCGCCGGATGGAACGGCGGCGGCGGTCGATGAGGTGGCGGCGTTTTTCGGTGCGGCGCAGGTAGCCGATTTCGCGGCGTCTGGCGAGACTGTGACGTATAGCGGGCCGGAGGAATGGTCGTTCCGGCGCTTCATTCTCCACTATGCGCATCTGTGCAAGCTCGCTGGCGGGGTTGAGGCGTTCTGCATCGGGTCCGAGATGCGGTCGCTGACGCAGATCCGCGGGGCGGGCAACAGTTTCCCGGCGGTGGCGCAACTGGTGCAGCTGGCCCGGGATGTGCGTGCGGTGCTCGGCGCGGAGTGCAAGATCGGCTATGCGGCGGATTGGACCGAGTATTTCGGCTACCAGCCGGGGAACGGCGACCGGTTTTTCCATCTCGATCCGCTCTGGGGCGATGACGATATCGATTTCATCGGGATCGACAATTATATGCCGCTGTCGGATTGGCGGGAGGGCGAACACCACGCCGATGCGCGTTGGGGCACGATCTACGATCTCGGCTATCTGCAATCGAATATCGAGGGCGGGGAGGGGTTCGACTGGTACTATGCCTCGCCCGAGCATCGAGACGTGCAGATCCGCACGCCGATCACCGATGGCGATCACGATGAGCCATGGGTCTGGCGTTACAAGGACATTCGCGGCTGGTGGGAGCATGACCATCACGAGCGGATTGGCGGCGTGCGGGTTGAGGCGCCGACCGCCTGGGTGCCGCGCTCGAAGCCGATCTGGTTTACCGAGTTGGGCTGTGCGGCGATCGACAAGGGCACGAACGAGCCGAACAAGTTCCTCGACCCGAAAAGCTCCGAAAGCGCGCTGCCGCATTACTCGGACGGGCGGCGCGATGACTACATCCAGATGCAATATCTGCGGGCAATGACGTCCTATTGGGGGGATGCCGCGCGGAACCCGGTGTCGGAGTTCTATGGCGGTCCGATGGTGGATATGGCGCGCGCCCATGTCTGGGCTTGGGATGTGCGGCCCTACCCGCAATTTCCCGGTCTGCCGGAGGTATGGGACGACGCGGCGAATTATGCGCGGGGGCATTGGATTTCAGGGCGGGCGACGGCGCAGCCTCTGGCGCATGTCGTGGGCGAGATCTGTGCGCTCGCCGGGGTCGAGATGTTCGATGTGAGCGCGCTGCACGGGGTGGTGCGCGGATTTGCGATGCCCGGGGGGATCACGCCGCGCGGCGCGCTGCAGTCGCTGAGCCTGATCTACGGCTTCGATGCGGTGGAGCGCGACGGGGTGCTGGTGTTTCGGATGCGCGATGCGTCGGTCGATGCGGAGGTGATGCCTCCGTTACTGGCGCTCGATGGCGACGATCAGAGCCTGGAGACGCGCCGTGCGCCGGAGGCGGAGATCGCGGGGCGCGTGCGACTGGCCTATGTCGAGGCCGATGGCAGTTTCGAGACCCGCGCCGTCGAAGCGATCTTCCCCGACGAGGAAAACGGCCCCGCCTCTGCGAGCGAGGCGCCTCTTGCGCTGACGCGGGCGGAGGGAATGCGCGTCGTGAACCGCTGGCTCTCGGAGGCGCGGGTGGCGCGCGATACGGCGCAGTTCACGCTTCCGCCGTCGATGGGGTGGCTCGGGCCGGGGGATGTCGTGGTGCTGCAGGCCGAGGAGGGCGCGCGGCGCTACCGGATCGACCGGATGGAGCGTGCCGAGGCGATCCGCGTGGAGGCGGTCCTGGTCGAGCCGGGGATCTATGAGGCCTCGGAAGAGATCGACGAGCTGGCGCGGATCGAGAGCTTCACGCCGCCGGTGCCGGTGACAACGGTATTCCTTGATTTGCCATTGCTGACAGGCGCGGAAGACCCTTATGCGCCGCATCTGGCGGTGACGGCCAGCCCTTGGCCGGGGGCGGCAGCTTTGTATTCCGCGCTCGAGGATGCGGGATATGCGCTGAATACCAGGATCGAGACGCAAGCCGCGATCGGGGTGACGCAGACGATCTTGCCGCATGCGCAGAGCGGGCTCTGGGATCGCGGGCCGAGCTTGCGCGTGAAGATGCTGTCGGGGGCCCTGGAAAGCGCGAGCGAAGAGGGCGTGCTGGCGGGGCTTAACGCGATGGCGATCGGGGATGGCTCGTCTGATCGCTGGGAGGTGTTCCAGTTTTGGACCGCCGAGCCCGTGGAGCCGGGCGTCTGGGACGTCTCTTTGCGCTTGCGCGGGCAGGCGGGGAGCGATGCGCTGATGCCCGATGCCTGGCCGGAAGGCTCGGTGGTCGTGCTGCTCGACGGGACGCCGCGTCAGATCGAGGTGCCGCCCTCGGCGCGAAATCAGGCGCGGCACTACCGGGTGGGGCCTGCCGGTCGCGGCTATGATGACCCGTCCTATATTCATACGGTTCAAGCCTTCGCGGGCATCGGGCTGCGACCTTTGTCGCCCTGTCATTTGCGCGCGCAGGCGCTGGGCGGGGATCTGCGGCTGAGTTGGGTGCGGCGGACGCGGATCGGGGGCGACGACTGGGAGGCGCTGGACGTGCCTTTGGGCGAGGTGTCGGAGCGCTACCGGGTGCGGGTGTTTGAGGGGCAGGCGATCCGGCGCGAGGTGATCGTGAGCGCGCCGGATTGGACCTATGGCGCGGCAGAGCGCGCGGAAGACGGGATGATCGGCGCGCCGAGCTTCGAGGTGGCGCAGGTCTCAGATGTCTTCGGGCCGGGGCTGCCGGCGCGGCTGACCTGGACCGGGTGAGATGCGCGCGGTGCTGGACGGCGATCTGACGGCGCTGGCGCGGGTGGTGATGCTCTGGCCCGATGCGCGGCGCATGGACCGGCTTCACCTGCTCCTCGACCGGGTTCATGCGGCGGACCTCTATTGCAAGCGATTCCGCCGCGCGCATCCGCACTGGGGGAACGGCTCGGTCCTGAGCATGGCGCTGGGCTTGCCGCGGGCGAAGGCCGGGCCGGGCGATCCGTGCTATCTGCGCGCACTGGGCTGCGTCTGTGCGGGGATAGCCGCGTGGCGATTGACGCGACAGCCCCTTAAGCGAAATGACGAAACGCCCCTTCCTCTATTCGCCGGAAAGCCTATGTGTTAGGTTCTTGCGCGCGAAGAGGGAGTAATCCGATGAACAAGCAGATGGCCAAGGTTACCACCGTCGATCCGGTCTGGACGCAGATTTGCGACGAGGCGCGGGCTGCGGTGCGTGACGAGCCGCTTCTGGGGGCCTTGATCCATGCCGGGCTCTTGCATCACCCGACGCTCGAACGGGCGCTGGCCTATCGTTTCTCGATGAAACTGGCCTCGGCGGAGATGAGCGAGCAGCTCCTGCGTGAGATCGCCGAGGAAGCCTTCGCTGCCGATCCCGCTTTGGGGCAGGCGGCGCGGGCCGATCTGGTGGCGGTGCATGAGCGCGACCCGGCCTGCCACCGGCTGATCCAGCCGCTGTTATTCTTCAAGGGATTTCAGGCGCTGCAAAGCTACCGGATCGCGCATTGGCTGTTCACGAACGGTCGCCGCGACATGGCCTATTTCGTGCAGATGCGCACCTCCGAACTGTTCGGCGTGGATATCCATCCCGGCGCGAAGATCGGGCGCGGCATCATGATGGACCATGCCCATTCGATCGTGATCGGGGAAACGGCTGTCGTGGGCGACAATGTCTCGATGCTGCATTCGGTGACGCTTGGCGGGACCGGCAAGGAAGACGAAGAGCGTCACCCGAAGATCGGCAATGGCGTGCTGATCGGGGCTGGCGCGAAAGTGCTCGGCAATATCCATGTCGGCGATTACAGCCGGATCGCGGCGGGCTCGGTGGTGCTGGAAGACGTGCCGTGCTGCAAGACCGTCGCCGGGGTTCCCGCGAAGATTGTCGGTGAGGCGGGCTGCGACCGTCCCGCGCGCGAGATGGATCAGCTTTTGCACAGCAAGTGAGCATGTCTCACATGGAATAGACAGGCGGGGCTTCGGCCCCGCTTTTTTCATGACTGGCTTTGACCAAAGTGAACCCGGGCAGGGGCTTGGGGCGTAGCTCTACTGACAGATCACAGGAGAGCGACATGAAACCGATTTGGATGACCGGGCTCGCGGCCCTTCTCGTTTGCGCGCCGATGGGGCTTTCCAGCGCCAGCGCGAGCAGCGAACTGCAGACGCTGCCAGCCGATCAGAGCGACCTCGCTGCGTATCGCTGGGATCGCCGCGTGGTGCTGATATTTGCCAATTCAGAGGCCGATCCGCAGTTTCGCGCGGCGCGCAAGATGGTGATCGCGCAAGCGGATGGTGTCGCCGAGCGCGACATCACCGTGCTGGCCGATACCGCGCCGAACGCGGGCGGCGCGTTGCGCGACAAGCTCGGGGTCGACGGATTCCGGATGCTGCTGATCGGCAAGGATGGCGGTGTGAAGATGGACCGCGCCGAGCCGATCCCGGTTGAGACGCTGTTCGCCACCATCGACGCGATGCCGATGCGCCAGCGCGAGATGCGAGGCGAGTGAATTTGAGAAGATAGACTAAGGCCCGGACCAAGCGGTCCGGGCCTTTTGTCGTTTCAGATTGTGCGGCCCGATCAGGCCAACATCAGCATCGGGTTCTCGAGGTTTTCGCAGATCGCCTTCATCAGCTCTGCGCCGAGTGCGCCGTCGATCACGCGGTGATCGACCGAGAGCGTCATCGACATGACGGTCGCCACTTCGATCTCGCCTTCGTCATTCACGACCGACTGCTTGATGCCCGCGCCGACGGCGAGGATCGCGCCATGGGGCGGGTTGATGACCGCGTCGAAATTCTCGATCCCGAACATGCCGAGATTGGAGATCGCGAAGCTGCCGCCCTGATATTCATGCGGCGCGAGCTTGCGGTCGCGGGCGCGGGTGGCGAGGTCTTTCATCTCCGCGGACAGCGTCGAGAGCGATTTCGCCTCGGCATCTTTCAGCACCGGCGTGAACAGCCCGCCTTCGATCGCGACCGCGACGGCCACGTCCGAGGGTTTCAGCTTGAACACCTTGTCACCGGCCCAGACGGCATTCGCATCCGGCACCGATTGCAACGCCAGCGCGCAAGCCTTGATGATGAAATCGTTGACCGAAAGCTTCACGCCGCGTCCTTCGAGCTGCTTGTTGAGCTGCGAGCGGAATTTCATCAGCGCGTCGAGTTTGACCGAACGGCGCAGATAGAAATGCGGGATCGTCTGCTTGGCCTCGGTGAGACGCGCGGCGATGGTCTTGCGCATCCCGTTGAGCTCGATCTCCTCGTAGTCGCGACCCTCATACATCTTCGCGATGGTCGAGGAGGAGACGGATGCCGCCGCAGGGGCAGGGGCCGCAGCCTCCGCTTTCGGTGCGTCCGCCTTGGCCGGGGCTGCCTTGCCACCTTCGGCTGCTTCGACATCGGCCTTCACGATACGACCTTTCGGACCCGAACCCTTGAGCGCTGCCAGATCGACGCCCTTGTCGGCGGCGATGCGGCGTGCGAGCGGCGAGGCGAAGACGCGCTTGCCATCCGCATCCTGCGGGGCGGCGGGCGCTTTCTCGGTCTTCGGCGCGGCGCTCGGGGCCGACTTCGATCCGCTTTGCTTTGCGGGCGCGTTGTCGGCCGCTTTTTCCTCTTTCGCATCTTCTGCGGCTTCGGCTTGTGCCTCACCGGGAACGGGGCTCTCGGCCTCGTCCACGGCGGAGGCATCCTCGCCCTCTTCCAGCAGCACGGCGATCGGGTCGTTGACCTTCACGCTCGAGGTGCCTTCCGAGACGAGGATCTTGCCGATCACGCCTTCATCCACGGCCTCGAATTCCATCGTGGCCTTGTCGGTCTCGATCTCCGCGATGATATCGCCAGAGGAGACTTCGTCCCCCTCTTTCACGAGCCATTTCGCGAGCGTGCCTTCCTCCATCGTGGGCGACAGGGCGGGCATCAAAATCTGGGTTGCCATTGCGCTATCCCCTTACCGGTAGGTGACTTTTTTGACCGCATCGACGACCTCGTCCGAGGTCACGAGCGCCATTTTCTCGAGGTTCGCCGCGTAGGGCATGGGCACGTCCTTGCCGGTGCAGTTGATCACCGGCGCGTCGAGCCAGTCGAAGGCGCGCTCCATGATCACGGCCGACAGGTGATTGCCGAAGCTTGCCACGGGGAAGCCTTCCTCGACGGTCACGCAGCGGTTGGTCTTGCGCACCGAGGCGAGCACCGTGTCGTAATCCACCGGACGCAGGGTGCGCAGGTCGATCACTTCGGCGTCGATGCCCTCTTTTTCGAGCTTGTCGGCGGCCTCCAGAGCGTGGCTCATGCCGATGCCCCAGCTGACGATGGTGACATCCGCACCTTCGCGCCAGATTTTCGCCTTGCCGAAGGGAATGGTGAAGTCCTCCAGATCCGGCACCTCGAACGAACGCCCGTAAAGGATTTCGTTTTCGAGGAAGATCACCGGGTTCGGATCGCGGATCGCCGATTTCAGCAGGCCTTTGGCATCGGCCGCCGAATAGGGCTGCACCACTTTCAGACCCGGAACATGGGCATACCATGCGCCGTAATCTTGGCTGTGCTGGGCCGCCACGCGGGCTGCCGCGCCGTTCGGGCCGCGGAACACCATAGGCGCGCCCATCTGGCCGCCCGACATATACAGCGTCTTCGCTGCCGAGTTGATGATCTGGTCCATCGCCTGCATGGCGAAGTTGAAGGTCATGAATTCGACGATCGGGCGCAGGCCACCGAAGGCCGCACCGACGCCGAGACCGGCGAAGCCGTGCTCGGTGATCGGGGTGTCGATCACGCGGCGGTCGCCGAACTCGTCGAGCAGCCCTTGCGTGACCTTGTAAGCGCCTTGGTATTCGGCGACTTCCTCGCCCATCACGAAGACGGTGTCGTCGGAGCGCATCTCTTCGGCCATCGCATCGCGCAGCGCCTCGCGGACGGTCTGCGTCTTCATCGGCGTGCCTTCGGGCCAATCCGGCGTGGTGTCGGGCTTGGGCATGTCGTCGTCCGAGGATTTCGCCTGAGCGGGGGCCTTCGCGGGTTCGTCGCTCTCGTCGCTTTCAGCCGCATCCGAGCCGGTGCTCGGCGCTTCGGCCTCTTCGGCGGCGGAGGCGTCTTCGCCTTCTTCCAGCATCACCGCGATCGGGTCGTTGACCTTCACGCCGGAGGTGCCTTCCGCGACGAGGATCTTGCCCAGCGTGCCTTCGTCGACCGCTTCAAACTCCATCGTGGCCTTGTCGGTCTCGATCTCGGCGATGATGTCACCGGCCGAAATCTCGTCGCCCTCTTTCTTGAGCCATTTCGCCAGCGTGCCCTCTTCCATCGTGGGCGAGAGCGCGGGCATCAGAATCTTGGTTGCCATCTGTCTTTCCCCCCTCAGGCGTTCTGCGGCGCGACATCGGTATAGATGTCGGTGTAAAGTTCATCCGCGGAGGGCTCGGGGCTCTCCTTGGCGAAATCGGCGGCGCCGTTGACGATCGCCTTGATATCCTTGTCGACCTGCTTGAGCTCGTCCTCGGTCGCGTGCTTGCCGGTCAGCAGAAGCTGGCGGATATGCTCGATCGCGTCGCGCTCTTCGCGCATCTTCTGCACCTCTTCGCGGGTCCGGTATTTCGCCGGGTCCGACATCGAGTGGCCGCGATAGCGATAGGTCTTGATCTCGAGGATGTAGGGGCCCTTGCCCGAGCGGCAGTGCGCGACGGCCTTCTCGCCGGCCTGCTTCACCGCCAGCACGTCCATCCCGTCGACCTCTTCGCCCGCGATGCCATAGGCGATGCCGCGCTCGTAGAAGTCGGGCGACTTGGTCGCGCGCTTCACGCTGGTGCCCATCGCATATTGGTTGTTCTCGATCACGAAGACGACCGGGAGATCCCAAAGCTGCGCCATGTTGTAGGTCTCTGCGACCTGACCCTGGTTCGCCGCACCATCGCCGAAATAGGTGAAGGTGACGTTGTCGTTGCCCTTGTACTTATCCGCGAAGGCGAGGCCCGCGCCGATCGGCACCTGCGCCGCGACGATGCCGTGGCCGCCGTAGAAATGCTTCTCTTTCGAGAACATGTGCATCGAGCCGCCCTTGCCCTTCGAATAGCCGCCATCGCGGCCCGTGAGCTCGGCCATCACGCCTTTCGGGTCCATCCCGCAGGCGAGCATATGCCCGTGATCGCGATAGGAGGTGACGCGCTTGTCGCCTTCCTTCGCCGCAGCCTCGAGGCCCACGACCACCGCTTCCTGCCCGATATAGAGGTGGCAGAAGCCGCCGATCAGACCCATGCCGTAAAGCTGACCTGCCTTCTCTTCGAAGCGCCGGATCAGCAGCATGTCATGGTAATATTGCTTGAGTTCCTCGGCCGAGACATTCGCGCCCGCTTTGGCGCCGCTCGCCGAGCCTTTCCGTGCTGCCATTGGTCAGACCTCCCTTGGCCGGAATAGTTTAGCGTTAAACCATTCCTTACAGCAATGCCGGGCCGATGGCAATGACCCCACGGTATCGCAGGGCAGGAATGGCGCTCACGTTTCAACTAGGGCCGGCGAGGCGGTTTTCGAGCGATGTTTGTGCCGCGAAAATGGGCAGACCGGGAAGCCTCTCAGCGGATCACGATCTCGTCCGAGCGCATCGCGCCCAGCACTTCGCGCGCCCGGCTGTCGAGGAGGTCCAGATCGAGGTAATCGTCGGAAAGGCGATGGGTCAGGTTGGCCATCCGGTCGACCTTGGCGCGCAGCGCATCGCGCTCGGCGCGCTTGGCGTCGATTTCCGCTTCGATCTGCACGCGGCTGAGAATGCCGTAACGCCCCTGCACGGCGGCAAAGGCGAAATAGGCGCCCAGCACCACTGCCACGGTCACGAAAATCAGAGGCCCGATCGTGGGGCGTCTCATCACCATTGTCCTGCCTCGCTTCTTCGCTGGTCGCGTGCCTGTTCCCCAGACCCGCGCCACGGCCTCTGACGGGCCCTGTGTCTCGAATCATGTCACATGTGATTCGTCATTGGAATCCCCCGGATGATCAATTCTGCAAAGATTTCGCATGCCGTTGCGCGCTGGTTTGCGCGCTGGTTTGGGCATTCGGCAGCCCGCCTCGCACGGCGCAGCCCCAGTATGCGCGCAGACTTGCCCCGGCGCGCGCATCTGGCTAGGCAGGTTTCGCAGCAGGAAAGGCGCGTTTGTGAGTATCTCCGGGTTCATCAAGGCGATCGGGTCGAAGAAGATGCGGCTCTTCGGCATCACCGCGCCGCCCGCAGCCGAAGGGCGCGAGGGGCTGGCTCTCGTCGCCATCGTGAAGAATGTGGGCGACTACATCCTCGAATGGCTGGAATTCCACACGGCGGCCGGGGCGCGCCACGTCTTTCTCTATGACAATGGCTGCAGTGACGACACGCTGGCCAAGATCGTCGCGTCGCCCTTCGCGGCGTCCGTCACCGTGACCCCCTGGCGCATGTCGGGCTACGACCCCGCCACGGAGCGCCGCATCTCGCAGCAGGTCGGCGCCTATGCCCATGCGGTGACGACATTCGGCGCCGATTTCGAGCGCATGGCCTTCATCGATATCGACGAATTCCTCGTTCCCGATCCCGGGTTGCGCCTGATGGAGGCGATCACCCAGCATGGCGATCACTCCAACATCTCGCTGCCCTGGCACATGTTCGGCCATGCGGGCCACGAGACGCGCCCCGACGGCTGGGTGACGCGCGCCTTCACCGCCCGCGCGCCGGTTCCCTACGCCCGCGACAGCGATCTGCTGCGCTTCAAATGCATCGTCGATCCGGCCCGTGTCTCGGCGGTGGGCGTGCATAGTTTCGAGACGGTGGACATGGGCGAGCGCACCGCCAACGCGGCGGGGCAGGTGGTGTCGAACCGCGCGCGCAAGCAGGAGAGCTTCTTCACCTCAAGCCCGCTGCAGCTGAACCACTACTACCTCCTGTCGAAAGCCGAGCTGGAGACCAAACTCTCCCGCGGCCCGATCAATTTCGGCGGCGCCGAAGGGTATCGCAAACGCGTGCTGGAAAAAGTGGCCGAGATCGAACGCGCGCCAGTCGAGGATCGCAAGGCGGTCGCGTATTTTGAGGGTGTACGCGAGGGCTAAGCGGAGTAGTTTGCCTCCCGGGGAAGATCGCTAATGTAGGCGGAAGGTGATACCGGTGATGCTCGAAAAAATCCGACGTTCTTATGATGCTAGGCGACTGCGTAAGAAATCGAGAGCATTGGGGCGGCATTTCCTTATCGCGCCGACACCCGGGCTTACGATCGATCTTTCCGAAATCGGCGCTGACCAGGAGGCATCGACCGCAAAGCCTTGCGTGATCTCTTTCGGGACGCGCGACGGGTTTTACGATCGCTTCTGCGAAACGCTTCAGAAATCCTGTGACGCGCACGGCGTCGCACACTCGATCGAGACGATCCCGCCCTGCGGGCGCATAAATGCGTGTCTTTTCAAGCCCAGCTTCATTAAGTTCAAGTTACTTACGCTTAATCGGCCGGTCATCTGGCTCGACGCGGATGCGTCGCTCGAAGGCGAAGTTTCTCTGCCAAATTCGAAATGGGATATCGCGACGCTCTCGAATAACCGGGAGTCCGAGGTCAATAAGAAAGCGGCTGTTTGTATCGCGTTTCAGCCGACCGTTGCGTCGCTCCGATTTGTCGAGACTTGGGAGGGGTTTTGTTCCTCGCAATGGACGGCGCCTGGCCTCGATCATGAAAGAATGAATTACACCCGCGAGGTTATGCGCGGGCAGTATGTCGAAGCGGATCTGAGCCCCTATGTTTCCGGAAAAATCGTTCGGGATTCAGGCCGGAAGAAAGAATTCAGGTTCTAAGGTGTCTCACGGCGATTGGATGGCTTAGCGAAGTGGCGCTGCGCGGTTCACGATCTCGGCCAATTGCCGTGCCAGGGCGGTCGGCTCAACCGTTGCCCGCATCGCTTCCGTCCGCTCCAACGCTTCGGCGCAGAGCGGCCCGCCATAGCTATCCTGTGCCAGCCGGAACGTCTTGGTGATGCTCTCGGGCGTCGGGTCGGTCAGAAACGGATAATCCGCACCGAGCATCTCCACCGCGTCATCAACATCGCGATTGACGAGGATATTCGCGTTGCAGGCCGCGGCGGTGAAGCCCTTCGTGAAGGGCTTGTAGCCGCGATTGACCCCATGCGCGGTCTGGCTCTCGGGGCGCACACCGTAATGCAGCGCGAATTGTCCGATCCGGGGCAGGGCGCGTTCGAAATCCTCGACGGTCGTGATGTCGATCTGCTCAACCGCATCGCGGATCGCTTCGGGGATCATCGCATTGTCGGTCCGGCCGATATAGCCGCAGCTGAAGGCGTGGCGCTCCGGCAGCGATACCGACAGAAGGCGCGGGTCGAAATGATGATGCAGCAGCTCGACCGGACAGGAAAGGCCCTTGTCTGCGCAAAGGTCTCGCAGCGCCTGTTGACCGCGCACAGATGCCGCGATCAGCAGGTCGAACAATTCGGGCCGCACGTGGCGCAGCTTCATGTCGACCACATCCTGCGCGACGGTGATGCCGCGTTTGCGCAGCGGGGCCAGATGCGCGCGCGTCAGGTGCTTTGCTGCGGATTTCACGAAGATACACAGCGAGCCGCGCGGAATGCTGCGCGCCACGGCGCGCATCGCAATCGGCGGCATCAGAAGCGCATGGAACGGACGCACCGACAGGGTGATCCCCGGATCCAGATGGGGTCTCAGCAACTCGACGAGCTGTTCGGCCCGCATATAGGCCGACCCACGCTGCGCGAGCGGCCGCGCCATGCGACGAAACAAAACGACATGTCGTTGCACGGACCCTGCGCCTTTCCCATTCAAGTTATTTAGCTTTAGCGTGTCTGTGCCGAATGCCGCAAGGTCGCCCGCGACGCAAAAAGCGGGCCGCCTCCCGACGCCCCGCTTCGGCTTGGTTCAAATATCCCGGGGGAACTCCCGCAGGGAGTGGGGGCAGAGCCCCCTGATCGGTTAACCGATCTTACCCCGCCACCGAGGCTGCGTGGATCGAGGTGATCGCCTCTTCCAGCATCGCGTTGAACGCCTCGTCCGACTGCTGAGCCGAGAGGCCCTCGGTCAGCGCGCGCGAGAAGGACGCGATCATGCCGGTGTTCTTGGCCAGCTTTTCATTCGCCTCGTCGCGCGAATAGCCGCCCGAGAGCGCCACGACCTTCAGCACCTTCGGGTGATCGACCAGCGGCTTGTAGCGGTTCGGCTCGGTCGGCAGCGAGAGCTTCAGCATCACCTGCTTGCCGTCCGGCACCGTGTCGAGATGGCTCAGGATCTCGGCCAGCAGCATCTGCTCGGCCTCGTCCTTGTCGGAGATCGAGATCGTCACTTCCGGCTCGAGGATCGGCACGAGCCCGTGGCTCAGCACCTGCATGCCCAGCTCGAATTGCTGATCGACGATCGCCTTGATGCCGCCGACATTGGCCGCCGAGATCACCGAGCGCTCCTTGGTGCCGAAGATGCCCGCCTTGGCCGCGCGCGACAGCAGATCATCGAGGCCCGGGATCGGCTTCATCAGCTGCACGCCGTTCTCTTCGGCTTCCAGCCCCTTGTCGATCTTCAGGAAGGGCACAACGCCGCGCTTTTCCCAAAGGTAGGTGGCGGTGGGCGTGCCGTCGATCTCGCGATCCATCGTCTGCTCGAAGAGGATCGCGCCGACCACTTTGTCACCGGTGAAGGCGGGGGATTTGATGATCCGCGCGCGCATCTGGTGGATCAGGTCGAACATTTCCTCTTCGCCGTTATAGGCGTCTTCCTCGATCCCGTAGAGCCGCAGCGCCTTGGGGGTCGATCCGCCCGATTGGTCGAGGGCTGCGATGAAGCCGTTGCCCTCGCGCATTTGTTCGGTCTGCTTGGCGTTGGACATGGAAATTCCTCCTGCGGGATATGGTGTTGCCAGAAGGGATAGTTTCCGCCGTGGGGCGATGCAACGCTGGTGACGCTAACATCGCGAAATGGCGTGAATTTTGGCGTATCCTCGCCGCTCCCGCCGCTGCGCGCTGCGAAAAGCCGCGCTAAATGAAAAGGCCGGGGCGCCTTCGCAGCCCCGGCCCATTCAATTCCACCCGCTGAGAGCGCGGCGTGAGGCTCAGCTTTTCTGGTCGAGCGCGGCCACGCCCGGCAGGACCTTGCCTTCCATCCATTCGAGGAAAGCCCCGCCCGCGGTCGAGATATAGGAGAAATCCTTCGCCGCATCGGCCTTGTTGAGCGCCGCGACCGTATCGCCGCCGCCTGCGACCGAGATCAGCTTCTCGTCGCGGGTCAGCTCGGCCGCTTTCGCCGCCGCCGCATTGGTCGCCGCATCGAAGGGCGCGATCTCGAACGCGCCGAGCGGGCCGTTCCAGATCAGCGTGCGCGAGTTCTCGAAGACCTCACTGATTTCCTCGACCGATTTCGGACCGGCATCGAGGATCATCGCATCCGCCGGGCAGGCGTCATTGGCCACGGTCTCGTTCTCGGCGCCCGCCTTGAACTCGCGCGCCACGACCACGTCGACGGGCAGGTGGATCTTGCAGCCGGCAGCCTTGGCCTTCTCCATGATCTCCTTCGCCGTGTCGGCCATGTCGCGCTCCGCCAGCGACTTGCCGACGTCGATGCCCTGCGCCACAAGGAAGGTGTTGGCCATGCCGCCGCCGATGATCAGGTGATCGACCTTGGCCACCAGATTGCCCAGCAGGTCGAGCTTGGTCGAGACCTTCGCGCCGCCCACAACCGCCGTCACCGGACGTTCGGGGTCACCGAGGGCCGCCTCGAGCGCTTTCAGCTCGGCTTCCATCAGGCGACCGGCGGCTGCGGGCAGGATCTTCGCGATGCCTTCGGTCGAAGCGTGCGCGCGGTGCGCGGCCGAGAAGGCGTCGTTGACATAGACCTCGCCGAGCGCGCCCATTTCGGCGGCCAGCATCGGGTCGTTCTTCTCTTCACCGGCATGGAAGCGGGTGTTCTCCAGCAGCAGAACCTCGCCCTTCTGCAACGCGCCCACGGCTTCCTTCGCGGGGCCGCCAACGCAGTCCTTGGCGAATTTCACCGGGAAGCCCAGAGCCTTCTCCAGCGCGGGCACGAGCGGCTCGAGGCTCATCTCGGGCACGACCTGACCCTTGGGGCGCCCGAAATGCGCCAGCAGCACCGGCTTGCCGCCCTTCGAGAGAATGTCGGTCACGGTCGGCACGATCTTCTCGATCCGCGTCGCGTCGGTCACTTTTCCGTTCTCCACGGGCACGTTGATATCCACGCGCACCAGCACGACCTTGCCGTCCAGATCGACCTCGTCGAGGGTTTTCCAAGCCATGAAATCACTCTCCCTATCTGCGCAGGGGACCATCGTGAATGTGGCCCGCTCCCGCGGCTTGCGTTCTTCATGCCTGCGGCGATGGGTCGCGTCAACACGGCTGACCGAACTGCGGCGCTTTGTCCTTGCCGCGCAGGGGCCTCGCTCCTATGGTCGGCCCAAATTTTCAACGGAGGACCCAATGGCCGATATCAAGGATCCCGAGAACACGATCATCATCGAGCTCAAGGACGGGCCGGTCGTGATCGAGCTTCTCAGCGACGTCGCCCCGAAACATGCCGAGCGCATGAAGCAACTCGCCCGCGATGGCGCCTATGACAACGTGGCCTTCCACCGCGTGATCGAGGGCTTCATGGCCCAGACCGGCGATGTCGCGAACGCCAATATGGAAAAGGACTACAATCCGGGCCGCGCAGGCACCGGCGGGTCGCAATATCCCGACCTTCCGGCGGAATTCTCGAAGCTGCCGCATGATCGCGGGACACTGGGCGCTGCGCGCTCGCAGAACCCGAACTCGGCCAACTCGCAGTTCTTCATCAACTTTAAAGACAACCATTTCCTCAACGGTCAATACACGGTCTATGGCCGCGTGATCGAAGGGATGGAGAATGTCGACAAGATCGCGCGCGGCGAGCCGCCGGCGAACCCCGACCGGATGATCTCGGTGAAGGTGGCCGCCGATGCGTAATATCCTGCGCCGCACCGTTCTCGCCGCCGCCGCAAGCCTCGTCGTCGCAGCGCCCGCTGCCTTCGCACAAGACAGCTCGGGCGTGGCCGATACCGGCGGGCCGAAGCTCGTCCTGCAGATCGGCGGTCAGACCGAGGGCAAGGTCGTGATCGACCTGCTCACCGACAAGGCCCCGAAATCCGCCGAACGGCTGATGACCCTCGCCAAGGAAGGCAAATACGACGATGTCGTCTTCCACCGCGTGATCGACGGCTTCATGGCCCAGACGGGCGATGTGCAATTCGGCAAGAAGGGCGGAGATACGTCGATGGCCGGCATGGGCGGCTCCGATCTGCCCGACCTGCCTGCGGAGTTTTCGAACATCTCCTTCCAGCGCGGCATCGTGGGCATGGCCCGCTCCGCCGATCCGAACTCGGCCAATTCGCAGTTCTTCATCATGTTCGCCCCCGCGCCCCATCTCGACGGGCAATATACCGTCGTGGGCCATGTCGTGAGCGGCATGGATGTGGTCGACAAGATCAAGAAGGGCGACGCGGCGCGCAACGGCGTGGTCGAGGATCCCGATTACATCGTCAAGGCGACGGTGGAAGACAAGTAAACCGGGCAAGGGGGCTTCGGCCCCCTTTCTTTTGCGCAGGCTGCCACTTTCGGCTTGGCCCAAATATCCCAGGGGGCTTCGCGTCAGCGAAGCGGGGGCAGCGCCCCCTGTCTGACCGATAGTTGCCTCGTAGCACTGAAAATATCGACGATGCTCGGCGTAACGCCCCCCGCAGATAGCAAAGCGCCGAGATCGGTGAGGATCTCGGCGGCAAGGGCATCAGGTGCATCAGGATCTGGTCGCAACTCGACCCGCCTTATCAGCTCTCGGAGATGCTCGTTGGCCTGGTGAACGAGCTCGGGGTCGGCGAGCAGTGTCTCGAGTTCCTGCACCGCGCACGCAAAGAGCGCGGCACTGTCGGTGGGAAGCTGAGGCAGTACCGCGCGGGTTTCCTGATGCTGAGCCAGTTCGGCTTCAAGATCTGCGATCTCGCGTTCGAGGTCTTCCGCACGCGCCTTATAAGCACTGTAGGGTGCACCTTGCTCAATGGCATCGAAGATCCGCTGGCGGCTCGTACGGGCTTTCTTAAGACGCCGCTCAAGCCGCGTTGCGGTATCTGCGCCCCGGGCGCTCGCCAGCGCTTTGTACTCCGTCTTCAGCGCGTCATCGAAGCTCGCCGCCAGTTCCGGCGTCAGAAAGGTACCCCGAAGCTTCGCGAAGATACGCGCCTCGATGCGGTCTCGGTGGATGGTCGTCTTGTTGTTGCACGCGCCCTTGCGGGCTTCACGGCATCCAAAATGCGTTCGACCAACTTTTATGTAAGTCGCGCCACAGCAGCCGCAGACCAACAAACCGCTCAACAGGTGCTTGCTGCGCCGGGCCCCGACGGGGTTGCCTTTGCTTCGGGTCTTCGAGGCTTGGATCGCAAGCTGCCCCTCCACTCGCTCCCACAGTTCTTGATCGACGATCCGGAGCGCCGGAATCTCGATCTCCACGGCGGCGCCCGGGGTTTCGTAGACTTCTTTGCTGCCAGTTTCGGGATGATAGCGGCGTGAGGTTTTCGCGACGCTTGCAATTCCGATGTAAATACGATTGCGCAGCATGCCTTCGAACCGCGCCGGATTCCCTCGGATCGTGCTGATATCCCATGTGCCGCCGCGTGGGGCCGGAATTCCTTCTCCGTTCAGCCGCTTTACGATCGCCTGCGTCGAATGCCCGTCCGCAAACTCGCGAAAGATGCGGCGCACAACTTCGGCTTCCTCGGGATCGATCTCGCGGTTGAGCCCTTCGTTGCCGTCACGTTTACGGTAGCCGTATGCGCTCGTGTGAAGCCGCTTCCGGCTGAGCCCTTGAACCATTCCGCGGCGGGTGTGTTCACCGATCATCTGCGCATAAAGCTGAGCGCCGAGCGCATTGATCAGAACCTTGAAAAAGTCCTGCTGACCTTCAGCGACAGAGTAAAGCTCGGCCTGCTGGAACTGGAATAACTCGTAATGATTGAGCGCGTCCGCGATCTTGCGGGTGAGGCGGTCTACAGCTTCAATGACGATCGCATCGACCTGCCGCGCGTTGACAGCAGCGCACAGCGCCTGGAGACCTTCGCGGCGGGTATTGCGGCCCGATTTCTCATAGTCGGTGAAACGATGTGTCACCAGCCATCCGCGCTCGGTTGCAAAACGCTCCGCCATGGCGACCTGATCGTCGATCGAAGTCTGCTTCTGGAGACCCGAGCTGTAGCGAGCATAGATGGCGACGCGTTTGGTCATTGTGCTTCTTCCTTATGAGGCGCGGCGTGGCTGTTGGCGGGGATCGTATTCGCAAGATCCCGGACAACAGCACGCGCCAGCAGCCGCGCAATCGCGTTGCAGGCTGGTGGCACGATCGTCGATTCACCAAGTGAATCGTTGGCGGCGGCGATGTGGGCGGATGGCATGGTAAGCTCCTTCGTTCGGGGTCCTACGAAGAAGCTGGGTTCATCTGTCAGAGCGCGGAAACGCGATTTCGAAGAAACTGAAATTCGCGATGCGAAAAGGTCGGCATGAAGTTTAAGATCACATCAAACTAGCCCGTCTTAGCGTTCATCTCAGGAGCGGACTCGTGCTCCAACGGCGGAGTTCGCAGGACTGCCCCTTCCATTGGCCACCCCTCCACATCGACAACCCGAAGTTGACGGATCATCTCATAGTGAAATTCTGCGGCGCATCCGAGGTCCGCTTCGAGCCCATTTTGACCGACGCTGCGCCGTCCACGAACGTCTGCTATTTCGAGGCAGGTCAAAAACGTGACAAAATCAAAGGTAGTTTTGCCAAGGCTTTGTGACACGGGATTTTTCAACGATTCCGGAGTCAGCAAGGGCAGTGGACAAGAACGACCGTTTTTGGCGCAAGGCCTACAGGCTACGAGCGTTCACTTCTCATTCGAAGGAAATCTATCGTTTTTCAGAAGAAATTGGGATACTGACCTGCCACGGGTCTTTCATCCAGCCACGACCGGAGCCCGGTTGGTGTTTACGCCGATCGGCGCAGGTTGAGCAATCGCCCGACGCGCGGAGTTATCATCTCGCGTAGCGGGGCGGGCGATTGCGGTGGTTAGGTCCCGCGCGTAGTCAGCCGGGGTCTGGTAGTCCAAGGCCGAATGCGGACGCTCGGTGTTGTAGTCGGCAGCCCAAGCGGCGATCACGACGCGCGCATGAGCCAGGTTACGAAACATGGTCTCGTTGAGTAGCTCGTCGCGCATCCGGCCGTTGAAACTCTCCACGAAACCGTTCTGCATCGGCTTGCCCGGCGCGATGTAGTGCCATTCGATCCGGTGCTCGGAACACCACCGCAGGATGGCATTCGAGGTCAGTTCCGTGCCGTAGCACGTCAGGAAGCCGGCTGTTTTAGAAGGTTATGGCCGCGCGCGGAGCCCTCCCATCGCGCAGCGGGCGGCCATAACCGGGCTTGGGTCTCTATAGTGGTTTTGGGAACCACACCACAGAGGAGACCGGCTATGACCAAGGTTCAACATACTGCGGATGCCCGTGTTCTGGTAGGCATCGACATTTCCAAACACCGCCACGAGGTGTTGATTGCCGCCCCTGGCAAGCGGCG